>Ga0209510_1000643_pt1 | contig 46024 bp, 34 predicted proteins | sample BiotimSIPDNA_FD_185749 | JGI IMG/M metagenome (GOLD analysis project Ga0209510, IMG submission 185749) | Anaerobic biogas reactor microbial communites from Washington, USA - Biogas_R1 time_0 SIP DNA (SPAdes) (version 2) | ecosystem: Engineered > Bioreactor > Anaerobic > Unclassified | place...
CGACGCCAGCCGGATGCCGGCTTTTCCCTATAAGTCAGGCCCACGCCTGGAATTAGAGCTGCAAGCCATTCTTGACGCCGGCGGCAAGGACATCATGGTCTGCTCAGGAACCCATATCTTGTCCTGCCCCGAGGCATCGGCAGCATTCCGGAAATTCACGGTTCCGAACCGAACTGGAGAGGGCGCAAAGACTGGCAAACGCCCTTGAAAGCACCTGGGGCAGAATTCACGCCAGTCGGCGTAGATGCACGACGATGCGGTCCGAGTTGGGAATCGGGCTTTGCTTCAGGATGGCGAAGCGCTGGCTGAACGCGGCCAGGAAATGCTCGAAGTCGTACTCAGGGAAAATATCCGGTCGAGTAGCCAGCAGGATTTTGACCTTGGAGTCTGTTTTTGGCACGAATTCAATGAGCAGGTCTTTGGCGATGCTGGCTAGGAACTCCGCGATTTTGGGCAGAGGCAGGTTGTTGGAGATGGCCAGGTGGTGGATCAGGGCCAGCGCCAGGACGGCGTCAACCGGGCCGCGTTGGGCGAGGCTGTCGCGTTCGGCGTTAGCCCAGCCTAGTCCGGGCGACGGGTTGCACAGGTCGCAGACCAGGGGCAGCAGGCACGGCAGTCGGTTTTCCTTCAGGTACAGGTAGTTTTTCTCGATGGCTGCCGGGTCGATGTCAAAGGCGACCGAGGGAATGGCGCGTTCTGCCGCGAGGCGGGTGAACAGGCCGTTGTTCGCCCCTAAATCCCAGAGCGATGACGGCTTGACGTCATCCAGAAAACGGCAGACAATGTCCTTCTTGGCGCTCAAGCCTTCTTCGGAATAGTTGGTGAAGTCGTAGTAGTCTCCCCATTCTGTTCCGGCTGGCTGCCAGCTCAGAGATTCGATCAGGTTTTTCAGGTTGTCGAGCATGGCCTGGGCTTGCGCCTGCTTCACTGTCGGCCGCTGGCGGGCTACGGGCGTTTCCTGTTCGCCGTCGCTGGCGTGTTTTTTCTGCATGGCTGCATGCAGGTGCAGGTGCAGATAGATGGAGGGCCGCCAGCGGGTTCGCCACGGCAGCAGGCTGGAAGCCAGGTCAAGCGGAATGCCGTCCAGGTAATTGCGGAAGAGCGACAGGAGCCGGTGGTCGCGATACGTTATCAGCAGCAGGGGCGCCAGGAAGTGTTGGCAGAATTGCCGGTAGGCGTCCCACGGGGTGTCAGGGATGTATTCGGCAAACGATGTGGTGTCAATGAAGATGGGCTTGCCATCCAGGAATTGGACGTTGAAGGCCGTGGCGTCTTTCAGGGTCATGCCGTGTTGGCGCGCCATGGTCTGGACGTGCAGAGTCAGCAGGGCGGCGTCCTTGAGCATGGAGAAGCTCCATTCGTATGGATACGACACGAAGGGAATCTGCAACGGTTCGATCACGCAGGCTTCGCCCGTGTCCTCAATCAGCTCGTGGGGCGTCAGCGACCCGTCCGCCGTCAAGGCGTCATAGAGGCCGGAGGTCATCAGCATCTGGAAGTTGGGCCTGCCAGAAGCGGCGATTCGACGCCGGATGCGACCATTGTCCCGGAAGACGTAGGCGTCGGGATCACGGAAAGAGGACGGCAGCGGTGTTGTCATACCACGATTAGCCCCAGCTGGAGACATATTGAGGGAACGGCGGCAAAAATTGTAAGCATGAAGTCAGGCAGTCCGTCTGGCCCTAAGTCGAGTGACGTACTCCTTACTGAACCACGGGAGCAGCAATTTCGCCAGCTTCCGGAATGAATTTTTCCTTGGCCCTGGGCATGCGTTCCTCCAGCCGTTTGGCCATGGGGACTGGGATGCGCTGCTTCGTCGTCTCCAGGCTGGTGATCTGCATCTGCCCCCAGGGCGGCAGGCCGCGGCGCCTTTCCGTGCCGGCGACGAATTTCTGGTAGCGGTCGTAGAGTTGCTTGGCGATGGTCAGGTAGCTTTCGGCGACTTCGTCTTCATCGATAGCCAGCTGGTAGTAAGCGTTCATAAGGTAGCTTTGGACGGTGCCCTGGGCGGTCGGTTGGGACGCCTGCTCCATGTCTTCGGCCAGTTCCTTCAGGACGAAGTCATCCAGATTGGGGCTAAAGCGGGTGCCGTAGCGCTTGTACGTCCTGGCATGGGCCTGCATTTCCGCCGCCTTCTTCTTCTGGCCGAATTTGTACAGGGTGACAATAGCGTCGACGAGGAAGTTGCCGTAGGCGCCTCCGATCGTGTTTTCGTCGTAGGCATCCCAGCTGTCCATGTAGGATTTGTTGACGGCGTCGACCAGGGAGATGTTCGGGGTCATTTCGAGGTGCTGGATGTCTTTCAGATAGACTAGCCTGCCGGTTTCAAAGGCCGCGCTCAGGGATTGGAAGAGCATGCGGTCGCAGCTCAGGCGTTTGAAGGTGTCTTTGTCTTCGGTCCATTTGTCCTTGCCGCGCTCTGCCCAATAGATGGCGTGTGCTTCTGGCAGGCGCCAGTCGAGGTCGCCGTATTTGACATTGAGTTTATGCAGCCAGGTCGGTTCCAGGCGGTATTTCATGGTCATCCAGCGATAGCGCAGGCATAGTTCCACGGTTTTCTCCACGCCGGCCTTCTTCAAGTCGGGCAGAATTTCCGGAGGGATGACTGCCAGGTCACGGAAGCGTTTCTCGAATTCAGCGAAGTCCTTGTAGCCGTGCTTGGCGAGGATGTTCCAGAATTCGTTGTCGCCGAGGGCGGCGCGCAGCTTGGCTTCATTGGCAGGGGCTTTTTGCAGAAGTTCCCACTGGCCATAGTAGTCGGCAAACAGCCGGATCATTTCCTTGGCGAATTCGGTTTTATAGTAGCGGTTGGCGTCGTCCAGGTCTTTGCCCAGCTTGTGCTGGTAAATCCAGCCCAGCTGGCGGAACAGCTCTGGGTCGCCGGGGTTGAATTCGAGCGCTTCGTCCCGAATTAGCTCAATGCCTCGCTTCACCCAGCGCCAGCGGTCTTCGAAGCTGGTGAAGGTCACGGAGACGTTGTAGGCCATGTTCCAGGCCAGGAAGGCATGCGAGCCGGTGAAGCGCGGCTGCAGTTTGACAATCCAATCAGCTAACTGGACCATTTCGAAATAATTACCTTCGTCCTGCATTTTGCTGGAACGGAGCCAGAGCCAGTCTGCCACTAGGCCGCGGAACCCGCCGAGGGCGACGCTGGTGAAGGCGACCAGGGGCGGGGCGTTTTCCAGCGGATCCGTGTCAGTGAGCTGTTCCGTGTAACGGATGGCGTTCATGCGACTTTGCACGACCGACAAAGACAGGCCGAGAAGGGCAAAGGCAATCACGAAGCCGAGGATGGGACGGGCGAAATTTTTCATGGCTTTGGCAGTGTGTTTCCTAAATACTGTGGGGCAACCGTTGCCGGCGTTGGTACATGTCTTTGTCGGCCCGCAGGCTGTTATTTTCTGATGACGGCGCCCAGCTCCCGCTTATTGAAAATCCAGATGCCAAGGGCGGCAATCAGGCCGGTGCGGAGGAAGAGCAGGTATCCGACGGTGTTGAACAGCCGGCGGTTTTCAATCAGGCGGCCGCGGATCAGGTCTGAAGTCGCGTCCAAGTCGTCAACCGAGACGATGACGTGACCCATGCCCTGGGCGAATTTGTGCAAGACCATTTCGGTGACGTTCTTGTATTTGTAGGAGCCGTCGTCATTTGTCAGGGGGGCGGTAATGGCGGCTTGGATGGACAGTCCGATGACGAGATAGGCGACGGCGACAAAGGCGGCCACCGGGGTCGAAAAGGCCGCTGACACGGTGCAGCCCAGGGCGGCCAGGAAGGCGATTTGCAAAAGCGCCAGGAACATAGCCCGGGTGTAGTTGTTGCCGAACGAGGACACCGCCATCAGGATGGCAGGCCCATCCGCCGGCTGGAACACGGCTGGGGTCGCCTCAGCGCCCAGCCAGTACTCCTGGGGCGGATTTTTGTAGCGGACAGTGATGCAGTCGCCCTCGTCGATGCTTTTCGCACTGAGCGGCATTTCCTGGAAGGTGCCGCCCATCACATTAAAGGCGATATACCGGAAGGGATCAGCTACTGAGGGAGGGGCGGCTGGGTCACGCAAACCCCAGATGCAGGGCATTTGCTTCTGGCTGGAGCTGGACGTCGAGCCGGAATAGACGCGGTAGCGGAGGAACAACGTGGCGTCGGGCGACTTGGTGACGACGTTCCGGAAGACCCAGTCTTTGGCTGTGCCTGGCGGCACTTCGCCAGACTTGGCGACGAGCTGGCGCTTGATTTCCGCCTTGGTGCTGGCTATGTCATGGTTGTCGCCGAACTCGCCTTTGCGGCGTTCGTATTCGGCGTCGACCTGGCGGTCGTATTCCGGAGCTTGCGGGTAGAAGCCCCGGCGGCCAACGCGGATTTCCTTGTCCAGGCGGTTCAGGTCTTCAGCCGAGAAGTTGCCTCGGCTGACCCGCCAGTTGATCAAGAAGAAGATGACGGCTGCCGAGACGACGAGGATGACGGCGTGCATGATGAAGATGCCGAACCACTTGCCGAGCCAGATTTTCCAGCGTGGGCAGGGTTTGGACACGACCAGGTGGATGTTGTAAGCCTCGATTTCGCGGGACAGCTGCGAGCAGGCCAGCCATAGCGTCGTGGTGGAGATCAGGGTGACGACGACGCCCAGCGAATAGGTGAGGGAAATCTGCACCAGGCCGACGGCGGTGCCGTCGCCGGAGACAGTCACCGGCAGCAGGAATACAGCCAGGATGATGAGAGCGAAGAGGACATGAAAGATCTTGGAGCGGATGGCAGACCGCATGGTCTGGGTGACGATGGCAAGAAAGGCTTTCACGTGGCATTCCTGGTCTTGGCGGGGCAAGGCGCCGGTGGTTGTTCCAAAACGAGAAGCTGTTTTCAGCCGCCAGGCGGCAGCAACAGAGACAGGCCGATAGGCAAATCCATATTATAACAATTTGACGTCGATTTTGCAAAGCGGCTTGAGCATGAAGACCGCATATTTGCGGTTTCCAGGCGTCTTTTCCCATCTGCGCCGCGCCGTCCTGGCGGTTTTTCTTGGGGGGTTAGGCTTTGAGCATGCCTTTGGCCAGTTGCTCGGCGACTTCCGGTTTGCCCAGGGCGCGGACCAGCTCAAGGGCGAACTCAAGGGACGCGCCCGGGCCGCAGCCGGTGATGACGCGGCGGTCGCGCTCAACGCGCCGGCCAGTGTAATTGCCGCCGATTTCCTTTTCCATGGACGGGTAGCAGGTGTAGGCGTGTCCCGCCAGGATGCCGGCCGCTTTCAGGGCGATAGGCGCGGCGCAGATAGCAGCAGCCCAGCCGCCTTTGGCATGGACGGCAGCGGCAAAGGAAGTCACGGTCTTGCTGGCAGCCAGGTTGGTGGAGCCGGGCAGGCCGCCGGGGAAGATGGACATGACAAAGTCGGCGGGCTTGAGGTCTTCGGCCAGGGCGTCAGCGACGATGGTGAGGTCATGCGCACTGGTGACCTGGCGGCCATTGGCGCCGACCGCGGCGGTGACAACGGTGAAGCCGGCGCGCCGCAGCACATCGACCGGCGTGACGGCTTCGATGTCCTCAAAGCCAGGAGCAAGAAAAACAGCGATTTTCATGGTGACCTGTAAAGGGTTAGAGTGTTGATGGTTGCGGGCGCCAGTTTAGGGAAACGGCTGCTGGCGCAGGGAAGGGCGGGTCAGCGGACAAATACGCGCAGGCGCTTGATAGTGTAGTTGGAGGCATTTTTGTTGAAGGTCCAATCGCGGGTATTGGCGGCCGAGCCAGTGCCGGCTGGGCTGTTGCCAATGCCGAGATCGGCGCTCTGGCCTGACTTCCAGGTGTTGTAGGCGAAGATAGTCTGTTGGGCGGCATAGTTGTGCACCTGCATGCTGCCATAGCCGTCCGGCTTGCCTTGGCTGATGGCGTCGCCGAAATCGTAGAGCTGGCTGCTGGCGCCGGGAATTGCTTTCGCGTTGTCAGGGGAGTAGTTGTGGCTCCAGAATTCAATGCAGCCGGCATCTTGCAGGAGATTGCCGTTGACGATGCCTTTGACATTCGAAAGTACCGTCAGGTTGCTGACTTTGGTTTGAAAAACGGCTTTGGACTCAAAGGTGGGAACGCCGATTTTGGTCGGGTCGTCGGTAAAGGCGTCCATGGCAACGTAGACGTACTGGACGGGCTCGCCTCTAGGCTGCAACTCCAGGAAATAGGCGACCCGGGAAAAGGTCTTGATATTGGCGGCGTTGTTGACGTCATAGACGATGTCGCTGCCATGGCTGCCGATGTTGAGGTCGTAGACAAGGGTCATGTCCTTGGCCTCGGGGACGCGAAGCTGGAAGTAGTCGATGACAGGCACCTCGCCGGCGCGGAACGCGGCAGCAGGAAGTCCGGCAGCGTTGGTGAGGTTGGGTTCTGACAGCTTGTGCCAGGCAAAGCGCATGGCCGCCGGCTTGCCGATGTCAGGATGGGACAAGACGATGGTTTCGCCGTCAATGCTGGCGACAGCCGGGAGAAAGTCAGTGCCTTCGCCGATGATTTCAAAGTTATCCGGCGCTTTGCCATCCCGGGTGGTCAGGCCGCGAGCATGGTCGAAGGTGATGCGCAGCGTGTTGCCGTCAATAGTCATTGCCTTGAACTTCGGCCCGGAAAACTCAATCCCGGTTTTGCCGTAAGTGTGGGCCAGGGCGAGCAGGCAGAGCCGGCGGCCGACTTCCTGCTTGTTTTTCGGGTGGATGTCATTGACGTCGCCGATGTCGTTGATCACGGCCATGTAGACGCCGGGAATCTTTTCGCAGGCGCTTTGCGCTTCCCAGAAATCGCCCATGACCGTGCTGTCCTGCTTGCCGTCGCCGTAGCGGTAGGGGGCGAGCTGGACGAAATAGAAGGGGAAGTCCTGCTGCCAGAGCTGCCGCCAGCCATTGACCAGGGCGAGTTTTTTATCGGCATAGAGCATGCCTTCGCGGAGGTTGGCTTCGCCTTGATACCAGAGCGCGCCGCGGATGGTGTATGGGATGAGCGGGTGAATCATGGCGTTGTAGAGGGCGGCAGGACTCTGCCGTTCGCTGAGCGGAATCAGGCTGGGCGGATAGGCCGGCGCCGGCGCCAGAGGCGCTTCGGCGGCCAGGGCGCTGCCGGCTTGGACGCGCCATTGGTCGAGTTCGCCCAAGTACTTGGTCAGGTTAGCCTTGTATTCGTCTTGGCGCGGATCAGTGCGCAGCAGGGTGGTGTGGATGTTTTTGAGGGAGGGGACGGTGGCAAAGCCCTCGGGAGGCGTCCATGGTTCGATGCGGGTGCCGCCCCAGGAGGAATTGAGCAGGCCGATCGGGACGCCGGGAAGGTGGCGGCTGAGTTCGCGGGCAAAGAAGTAGCCGGTAGCAGTGAACCATTCGACCGTGTCCGAGGTGCAGACAGCCCAGTCGCCGGGGAGGTCCTTCTCGGGATACCCGGAAGTCACGTTTTTGACCTTGAACTGGCGAATGTGGCTGTTGGCAGCGGCCAGTTTCTTCTCTTCCTCGGGGTTGAGCGAATTTTTGACCACCCAGGCCATGTTGGACTGTCCGGAGCAGAGCCAGACTTCGCCGATGAGGACGTCCTTGCATTCGATGCGGTTGCTGCCTGCGATAGCGAGGGTGAAGGGGCCGCCAGCCGGTTGCGGCGGGAGTTTGACGAGCCAGCTGCCGTTCTGGTCGGCGGTGGTCACAGCGGTGACTGCAGCCGGTGTGGTCGACAGGCTGACAGTGATTTTTTCGGCTGGTTCAGCCCAGCCCCAGACCGGGATGGGCTGGTCGCGCTGGAGGACCATGTAGTCAGCGAAGACAGCGGGCAGCTTGACCTCGGCGCACAGATTCAGGCCGAAGGCAGTCGCTGCCAGTGCGAGGGCCAGGAAGAGGTGTTTGCGGGTGGGCATCATGGGGACAACTCCTTGTTAGCGGGTGAAAATGAGCAGGAATATAGTGTCAGTGGCTTTGATGTCGAGGTGGAAACGTCGTTCTTGCAGCATATTGGCGGTGTGCTGGAGAGCGGCTCGGCCTGGGTCAGCAAGGATGAAGGTGGCGTTGGCAGCAGTGAAGCGGTCAACGCAGTCGACAAGGGCTGGGACCATGTCTTTGTCATAGATGAGGTCACTGCCAAAGGCCAAAGGAAAGCTGCCGGTCAGGTCTGGATGGCGCCAATCGAGCCGATGATAGGTGATAGTGGAAATGTGGTTGAGGGCGGCATTCCGCAGCAGGTAGGGTTCATTGTCTGGATGGTAGTCAGTGGCGGTTACGGAGTGTGCGCCGAGCTTGGCTGCGGTCATGGAGGGCAGACCCAGGCCGCAGCCGAATTCCAGGACGTCCTGTCCGAGGCAGAGCTGCGGGTGGTCAGCCAGATACTCGGCCAGTGCCTTGGCCGACTCCCACAGCCTGGAGAAATACGGGATCATGTCCGTGTCAGTCGGCGACGTGGTCACATAATGATCCAGGGCAGCATCCAAGTCTGCAATCATGGAAAGCTGGAAAGTCAGATTGCGGACAGTCACTGTCTGCGTTTTGGTCGCAAAGCGCGGGGACAATGCCGGTTCAGCGGCTAGGCCGGGTTCCGGCGGCATGGGGCTGGTTGCAATGTCTGGCATGGTGTTATTGCTGGTCATCGGGCTTTGGAGACGAGCCATACGGGTTTCCAGATGCCGCCGGCGCCAGCTTTGTCTTCAACTCTGACGATGATGGTTTGCTCGGGCTTGCTCCAGTCGATGACATCGTTGATTGGGATAGTGAACGGCGTAGTCCAGTCATCGCGGTTGCGGAACAGGTGTTCGCCGGCTGGCTTGTCATTGACGTAAATCCAGCAGGATTCGTCAACCGCGCCGAAATACAGGAGTACATCGCGGTTTTGCCAGTCTGTGGGGACGGTGACGGTGGTGGCATACCAGGCGATGCCATCGTAGTTAGCCGTCAGGGCACGGGTTTCCGGAGACGGGTAGGAGTAATGCCGCCCTGGATTTTCCCAATTGCTGTTGGTGGGCATCTTGTCCCACTTGCGGAAGTCGGCCGGTGCGGTTTTGAACCACTGCTGCGCCTGGCCTTCATCTTTGGGGTCAAGTCGGAACGACCAGAACAGCGGAGTGCGCAGGTAGGGCGGGGTGAATTCCTTGAATTGTTCTACGCGACGCACGCCGGTGATGTCGCCCCAATACTGCTCATGATGCGGAAATTCCTCCAAGCCGTGTTCGCGGCGGAATTTCAGCAGGGCCAGGGAATTATCGTCCGAGGGGCGGGCGACAGCTAAGAAAATCTGCCGCGAATGGGCGTTGGCGAGGCGGAGCTTGTCTACGAGGGCTCGTTCCCTTGGCTGCAAATCCTGGGCGGCCGCCTCAACCAAGTGTGCGTCGGTTGCATCAAAATCAGCTTCTGTGTAGAAGTCCTTTAAGTTCCACATCACGCCGCGGGCGAAGTTGAAGACTTTGCCTTTGACGAGGATGTCTTTGAGCTGCGGGCCGAACTTGGCGTCCCACAGTCCGCGCCAGTGGCGATAGTAAGCGCCGACAGCTGGCGCAGCAGCGCCGTAGGCTTGCAAGAAGTGCTGTTCCCAGTGTTCAAAGGGCTTGTCCGGCTCTTGCATGGCCTTGGCAAGGACGTAGTAGGAGAATTCTGAGTAGATGTTAGAGCCGGGGGCGTCATAGTCAAAGCCGGTCGGCTGATGAACCTGGATGGCCTGGAAGAGTTCGAAGAAATGCTTTTCTAGTCCAAATGGCATCCGGGCGCCGTCAAAGTAGTAGTGCTGGTTGGGACGCCAGAAGAATTCGGTCATGCCGGCCTGTTTCCATCCCTGGAGCAGCTGCAAGCTGGATTCCACATCAAACACGGTGGGTACAATGCCAATGGTGACGGCGGGCAGGAGTTTGACGCGGCGCGGCGGCGTCTCATATTCATTGTAGGCGTAGGTCGCGACGCGGGCGTCAGGGCGGATGGCGACAGCAGCCTTGGCGATTTCGTTGGCCATGTGCATATAGCGGTCAGTATAGTGGCGGGAGAAGACATTGTCCGCAGGCAGCTCTGAATTTACGTCAAGGGCAGTGCAGCCGGGGCAAGTGCAGAAGCCGTCATTGCCGTCATTTTCGCAGATGTTGACATAGCGCGACTTTGAGGTCTTCTGCCACTGGGCGATGATGTGGTCATACAGGGCTGTTGAGGAGACGCATATTTTGATGGCTTCCGCAGCTTTGCCTGCGAATGCGGCGATGTCATTCGGGTCCTGTCCAGGTTTGGCGATAGGAGCGCGGACGCCCAGCCTGGTCAGTGCGAAAAATTCCGGGTTGGCAGCGCCGTATTGCTGCCAGAGCTTGGTGAAGGCGTGGCCGTATTTAGGCGGGTCGTTATAGGCGCCCATGCGTTGCCGGATATTCCAGATTTTGCCGCCGCGGATGCCAATGTGGCGGAACGCGGCCTGCCAACGGCCGCTGCTGGCGTTGATCACCAGTGGGTTCTGGCTGCGATAGGCGATGTCGCCATCGCGGTTGAGCCAGCGGACGCCAAGTTCATCCTCCAGGAAATCATACACGGCGTTGCGCGTGCCCTTGGCGCCGTCCCCGTAGAAGTATGCTTTTTGCGGGGTGACGCTCCAGATGGCCTCGCCAATGGCTGCTGGCGCCGCATCAGCTGGAGCCGTGCCAACCGCAAAGATAAACGCGCCATCAGCGACTTGCCCGGCGGTCAACAGCGGCACTTTGCAGCCAGTGACCAGCTCTAAGTGCAGGATGAGTTCCTCTGCGGCCGGGATGTCGGCCTTGGTTGCGGCCATTACGGCGGCTTTTTCTGGAATGATGGTGATGGCGGCTGTGGCCGGGAACGCGGTTAAAACAGCAACGAGAACAGCGGCGCAGAGGCGTCGGAACATGGTTGACTCCTGGATACAGGGCAAAGGGCTGAATGAAGGCCGGGGCGGTCGCGTTGTGTGGCGTCCCGCCCCGGTTTGAAGCGCTGTTTACAGGTGGATGAGGCGTTTTTCTTGGCTGGATGTGATCATGGCCAAGGCGATACGGAGGCTGTCAACGCCGTCTTGGAGAGTCACCTTGGGCGGCGTCCCAGCGGCGATGCAGGCCAGCCAGGACTTGATTTCAGTGGCGTACGGCGATTCATCGGTTGCCTCAAAGGCAATCTCCTGTTTTTCGCCGCCTTTAGGGAAGTGGACAATATGCTTGGCGCCCCAGCTGTAGGTCAGGGAGCCGTTGTCGCCATAGATTTCATAGCAGTTGGCTGAGCGTCCAAAGCGCTGCCAGCCGCAAAGGATGTTGCAGATGACGTTGTTTTTATAGGTCAGGGTGGCCGAGGCGTAGTCATTCGGCTCGGGCAGGGAGGGGTCCAGCAGCAGGCTTTCGCAGTAGACGCGGGCAGGAGCCCCGAAGCTCCAGTTGAGCAGGTCAAGGTGATGGGCGAGCATATCCAGGATGACGCCGCCGGAAAGCTGGAAATCAGCGAACCAGTCGCCAGGAAGGCGTTTGAACACGCCGACGACTAAGTCGACGTTGCAGAAGCGCAAGCGACCGACTAAACCGTCCCGGACCAGTTCGACAAACTTTTGCTGGCCAGGATGGAAGCGGCGGACAAAGCCGACCGCGACGCGGCTTTTCGACTTGGCTTCCGCAGCCAGCATCTGTTCCGCCTCAGCCCAAGTGCGGCAGACGGGCTTTTCGCAGAAGACCGGCTTGCCAGCCTGGAGAGCAGGCAGCACCGCTTCGATATGGCAATAGGTCGGCGAGGCGACGCAGACAGCGTCGACTTCCGGCGAATTGACCAGTTCCTGAGCCGATCCCATGATGGCCATGCCGTATTTTTCTTTGCCCAATTGAGCCGCTTCTGGCTTGGGATCGTAGACAGCCGTGAGCTTGGCGTCCGGAAGAGCCGCGATAATGTTGGCGTGGGTACCACCGAGACGCCCGAGACCGACGATGCCGACTTTCAACATGGTGTTCTGCTCCTTGTGGGGTGGGGAAGGGGTTGGCTGCTGATGGCAGCATGAAGGGTGGGGCGGCATTCCCAGGCCGTGCCACCGGGGTGATTCCGCTGCCAGAAAATCCAGGGGTTGGGAAGGATGGAAAATGACCGGTTGATTTGCGGGAATAAGAATGTTTGTCATATTATGAAATGACAAGGGTTAATGTATTCAGAGTCTGGGGCTGTTCAAGTCGGAGGCGGCCATGAAGCACCAACAAAGTCAGTTTACCTTGATAGAACTTTTGGTGGTCATCGCTATCATTGCGATACTGGCCGCCATATTGTTGCCGGCTTTGTCCAAGGCTCGGGAAAGAGCAGAGCAGGCGGACTGCATCAGCAACGTGCGACAATTGACGCTGGCTTTCATGATGTACATCGATGACAGCAAGAGCCATTTTCCTTATTATACCAATGGCGGCGGAGGGGCTGGGCGCGAAGGCGGCTGGGTCTACTATGACGCCTTCCCTGTGCCGGCGGCAGGCAATTTTGACGTCAGCCGCGGCACTCTCTACAAGTACGTCAATGATGAGAGGGTCTACGCCTGCCGCAGCGACGTCACGGAGTCGCTCTGCAGCTACGGCGCCAATTCCGACACCCGCAACGCCAAGCTGTCAGAAGTCGACCGGCCGTCCTCAATCCCGCTGTTGCTGGAAGAAGGTTCGACCAAGCCGACGACGAACGACGGCTATTTCGACTTGGACTACTTGCCGACCGACTACGTCGTCAACCGCCACAACGACGGCAGCGTCTACGGCTTCTGCGATGGCCACGTGAGCTGGGAAAAATGGACTAACGAGGAAGTCTGGAAAATGTGCGACTTCCGCTAAGCCCTCTTGCGCACGGGCGCGTTTTGGGCGCGGCCGGGGGGAAAAGCAGGGTAAGGGCTGGGTTTTAGGTACAAATTGGGAGCTGCAGCGGGAGAAACCGTTTATGCCGTGAAAGTCCTTATCGCAAGGGCAGTTCCAAAGTACGGCGGAGACAGCCGACCGCTTTCTGTTGTTGAGCTACGCTGCGGCTGCGAGTGAAGCTTTGGTTTTTTTCGCAAACCCGGGGGGAAGAGCCTCACTCCAGGCGAAATGCGTTTTGCATTTGATTCTGCTCTGTAGGACTGATTCCGGCGTGGCTTGCATACGTGCGCCAGTTGGACACTACGGAACGCACCCGGCTGGCAATGTCGCCTGCCTCGCTTGTTTTGAGGCGGAACATCGGAGCAATCTCCATTGCCAGAGTGAAATCCAGCGAGTTGTCGGCGTCAGTGATATTCAGTGACAGCCCAAAACCCTGCGGATTAGGATTGACGTCATAGACTGGTGAGAGAGTCCAGCCGGAATCCGTCAGCAGAAATCCGTGATTGCGCAGGTGATCGTCGGTATTGGAGACGGCAATGGAGAACACGATGCGCGTCCAGAGTTCCTGCAAATCTTCTTTGGGTCTTGCACCATATTGCATAATGAACTCGGCAAGGTCAAGATAGCTGCTGCCGCTTTGCGTATCAGCGCCGTCGCTTTTGCCAAGCAGCGTCATGGCGGACGCAAAATGAATTCTTCGTGCGCCGTTTCGATCAAAGCGCTTGACCAGGAAGGTCGAGCCAAATTTGGAAAGTCTTTCCAGTCTTGCCTGCGGGGTGTTCAGGCCTGCGTCACGAGCCATCTGCATCGTCGCGTATTCCCAGGCGGCAGTATTTGATGTATCGTCATGCGCGGGGAATTTGGCGATCCAAAGATTTCCTTTGCTATCGGTCACGCTGGCTTTCGGCCTGGCGCCGCCTAACGATGAACCGGGCGCAAGCAGCATGGCAAGCCATTTTTCGCTTTCGGTGTCATCGCTGTCAGTTTCTAAGTGGCGACTGGCCTCCTCCAGTTCTCGAAGCCGTGCCCAGGGAGGGGCTGCCATGGCGCTGTCGTCGTTCTGGAATTTCCCATCCGGCTCCGTCTTGAAGCGCAGAGCTCCCATCCGAGTTTCGTCGTAGACCCCCAGAAGATAATCTGATTCCATAAGGGTTCTTGGTTTTATCCCTGCCTGCCGTGCCCTGGCAGCTTCTCGGCGCCGCATCAGCATCCGTCCCCAGCGGTCTGGTGCGGAATCCATGAATAGTCCAAAATTCGGCTTTGCGGTGAATTGCGGACCGGCGTACAGCTGCAAATCTGGATCAAGACTCCGGACAGGATTGTTCCGCAGCCATTCCTTATCAAAATCAAACGAAAAGAATTCTTTGCCGCGACTGTAGTGCGCTGAAAGGATTCCCAGCAGCGTCGGCGCCGATGTTCCCGTCTGGTCGGCAAAATACACATAGATGGTTTTGGTGTTGTTCATTTTCCAGGCCGCTTTGATGCTCTTGCGCGTACCCCTAATCCCGCGTCTTGCAGTTTCCTGCCTAATTCGTCATCGGCAGCGACCTGAAGAATATCTTTCTCCAATCCTAAGGTTACGAGCACCTGCATGTAATTGCCCAGCGAAACGGATGGAGACCCCTTTTCTATCTGCGCCAGGGTTGCTACACTGATCCCGGCACGTTCCGCTGTCAGTTTTGCGGTGACGTTGCGCCGCAGACGGGCCAGGCGGATATTCTCGCCAAATTCACGCAGCATCGCTTCGGTTTTAGGAAAAAGAACCGGGGTTTTCTTAGCCATAATGGTCTCCTGAAGTTGTATAACTACTAATAAAATATCATTATAGCTGCTTAATTCAAGTTTTATTATTCTTTATCTTTAGATAGCTGGCAAGTGCAAAAAACTTATTAATGTGCGAAGTTTTGTCGTTGTGAAAAAAATTGGTTGACATTGCAACCGTATGTGTTATATTTTATATCAGAACGAACACAGGAGGTCGTTATGAGTACAGCAACGTTCAGTATTCGCATGGACAGCCAGCTAAAGCGGGAATTGGATGCAATCTGCAATGAGTTCGGAATGAGCACTTCAGTTGCAATCAATGTTTTTGCCCGTGCCGTTGTTAGGGAACGAAGGATTCCTTTTGAAATCACCGTTACGCCTAGGGCAAGTAAACCGCAGGGGGCTTTTCAGGCACTAAGGCAACAGGCAAAACAATCCGGAGTCGCTGGGTTATCCCTTTCAGAAATCAATGCTGAAATCAGCAAGGCAAGAACAGAACAATGAAATGGTTAATGTGCAAAGTCTTGTGATAGAAAGGGAGATTTGACACAGCGGTTCTGTTTGTTAGACGTCCCGTAGTGCCCCTACTGGGCACCACTCTTGGGGGACGCCTATCCCCAGGCTAAAGCCTGGGGTTAAGCATGGTTAAGCGCCTACGGCGCAAGGAGGCATGACTGTAAGCATGATACATTTTTGCCGGCTGGAAGCCTGTGAAGGACACGTGTCGAAAGCTCCTTAGTCCACTAACATCCACTTCTGTCCACGTCCACTTCCACTAACGTCCACTGACGTCCACAGTCCATCGTCTACTACCGTCTACAAAAGTCCACTGACGTCCATTGTCCACTGTCCACTAAAGTGCTTTACCCTGTGCGCCTTGCTGCGCAACTTGTTCAAACTCTGAGTATTAATGGGCGCCGATTACGAATTCCAGTGTATAGGGACTGCTCATAGTTTCGCCTCTCCGAGGCAAATCAAGGAGCAAACTCAAGCCTGCCACTTCCCGGATTCATGTGTAACATCAGTTTGTGCGAGGGGAATTATGTCAATCATCTTTGTCTCGATCATGTTGTTCTTTGTCTGCAGTCTTGGCGCGGAAAATGCATTTTTCGAGCCGCTTGCCCATTCCGGCGCTGACTGGGATGCGGCGGCTTTGGAGACAGGCAAACCGGTTCCGCCAGCGCAGGGGTTCAGAAACTGGTTTTTTGGTTTTTATGATACGGACGGGAAGCCGGAGACCTTCCAGGAATTTTCCCATTGCAGCAAAAACTACTGGGGTGATGGCAATTTTTCCCAGGGAGCGATCTTTCGTGATTCGATTGCCTGGTCAACGGGGAAAAACCGTGACATTGTCCGGCGCTGGCGTTGTCCGGCAGATGGTCAATATCAAATTATTGTCGAGGGGCGCAATAAAAATCAGCGCCGGCTTTGTATATACGTCGATTCCAAGGAGGTCATGCAGCATAATTTCAGTCAAAGTGGTGATCGTCTAGAATATAAAACAGCCGTGAAAGCTGGGTCAACGGTTGATTTCGCCTGGGAGAAATGGGGCAGCAGCAGCCTTTTGGGAACCTTTATCATCAACAGGATGACCCCAGGTTTGACGATCGCCAAAGATGGCCAGTCAGATTATGTCATTGTCATTCCTGAAAATGACCCATGGGATTTTTCACGCCGGGCGGCTGTGCTGTTGCAGCGCGTCATTGAAGAAATGAATGGCGCCAAGCTTCCGCTTTTGACGGATGGTGAGAAAATTGACAAGCCGGCTTTTTTCATCGGCAGAACCCGTCAGGCTGCTGAAAACAACCTTGCCCTGGAGACGCTTTCCACAACGGAATACATGTATTCGGTAAAAGATGGGAACATCTATTTGGCCGGGGTGAATTCCATTCAATACAAAGGGCAAAATACAGAGGAGGTGTTGCGGTTCCCGCACCGGAACGGGGATCACAGGGCGGTTGTTGTTTTTCTGGAAAATGAATTAGGGGTGCGTTTCCTGCTGCCGGGAAGAATGGGCGAACATACTCCCGCAGCCAATCCGTTGGTGATAAAATCCAATCTTTCCCTGCGCAGAAAGCCGGACATCCCCTGGCACACCGCCACTGATCTCGCCTATTTGCACAACCGGGCTTACGATGATTATATGGTTGCTAATAATATGTTCAGGCAATTGCATTACAGATTGCACTGGGGGCATTCCTGGCCCCAGTCTGTTCCCGCTGAAAAGTATGCCAAGTCCAATCCGGAGTTTTTTGTTATGAAGGGTGGGAAGCGCCGTCCGGATGCCATTGGCAATCAATTGTGCATCAGCAATGCGCAAGTTCAGGAGATCATGCTTCAGCATATTGATCAAGCATTTGCCAGTGGCAATAAATTATATCAGCTGGGGCAATCGGATGGTTTTCAAGCCTGCGAATGTCAGTCCTGTCGCGAACTGGGCGAAACAGCCAATGAACGCATATGGAAGGTGCACCGGGCGTTGGCGGAAAAGATGGCGGTTAAATATCCGGACTGTAAAATCAGCATTATGGCCTATGAGGTAAGCCAGGAACCACCTGTGTATTTTGATTCATTTCCGGGCAATGTGGTGATAGAATTAACCAAGTATGACGAGGTTGAATTCCAGAAGTGGCTTAAATTCAAGGTGCCCTTTATGGTTTACACCTATTTATGGGGGTGCTATAATGAACTGGGCTACTTTCCCAAGCGCACCCCATTCATGATTTCGGAGCATATAAAAAGGCTGAAAAAATATCAGGTGCTTGACGTTTACAATTGTGGCTACCGGGATGGCCTTGGCGGCTTGCAAGGGCCGGTCCTGTATCTATACGGGCGGCTTTTTGACCAGGTTGATTTGAATCCCGAATTGCTTGTTGAAGATTATTGCCGCAGCTCGTTTGGGGATGCAGGACCGATCATGTACAGCATGTTTACGGATATGCATAAATATCTTGAAAAGTATCCTGAGAACACGTATTTCACCTGTGATGACCACAAACTGATACGCTCTGCGGAATTGATGATCAGCCAGTGTTATCCTCCATCGCTGATCAACCGCATGGATGAGAGCCTGCAAAAGGCGAGCAAGCTGGTCAAGACGCCGAAGGAAAAGATGCGCTTGAAATTTGTCGAGCTGGATTTCGCCTATTTGAAAAGCACTGTCAAGGCATTGACTGCGTATCGTGCCTTTTTGCTGTTTCCGGAGCAGAGCCTCTTACAGCAGATTTGTCAATCCTTGCGGGAACGTGAAGAAGCCATTGCCAATTTTCAAACAGCGGAAATACCGGAGGAATGGAAGCTTCGGCACTGGGATAAACCTCATTATCGCAGTCATTTTTTGGCCGGTGGTTCGTTAAAGGGCAAACTGGGAGCGCCCTTTACCTGGAATTACCGTGAAATGGAGAAAGCAGGACGCTTGCCGATCGTCAGTACAAAAGAAGCCAAAGCGCCGAAAGCCGCCAGCGCGGTATCCATTGACGGCAAGCTGGATGAGAAGATCTGGCAGAATGCGCCACGCCATCGCCTGGAAAAAGTCTCCGGAGGGACTGCGGATACGGATACGTTTTTCCAAGTCGCCTATGATGACGAATTTCTGTATTTCGCGTTTGAAGCGGCTCATCCCTCTTTGGCTGAGCAAGCATTTACGAGTGCTGGCAAAGACAATTACATAAGGGAGGAAAATATTGATCTTCTGATCAATACGACCGGACTGCCGAAACGCTACTTTCAGTTTATTTTAGGACCCGCCCCTGACTCCGGCATGGACGCGGCGATGAATATTGCTCTTCGTGGCGCTGACCCTCGCGAGGATATTCTCGACCGCAGCTGGGACAGCGACTGGACCTATGCTTTCCAGCTGCTTCCGGGGCAAAACACGTGGACTGCCGAGGTGCGTATCCCGCTCAAAGACCTTGGCGGGTTCCAAGTCAAACCCGGCAAATCAATAACCATGAATGTCGGCAGAGTTCATAAAAATAAACTCTTCCTATGGTCGCCAAACCCGGAAATGGCGCAATTCGGAAATACGATGTATTTTGGTAATTTGATTTTTGAATAATCGGGTGCGGCCAGGAACGTGCTGGCGGGGATATGTATGCAGCGACGGCGTCATCGTCGTGCTTCCCCCAGGCTAAAGCCTGGCGTTAAGCATGGTTAAGCGCCTACGGCGCATCCCAGAAAATCTGCGTCATCAGCGCCATCAGCGGATAAAGCCGCTCGCTGCTCGCCTCCGTCCAGTGCCGGCACTTCAGTGCCGGAATTCCCCCTTCCTCGCCCCTAAACAAAGCCCTCGCCCGCAGCTTATTTGAGCTGGAGAATCGCCTCGGCGAGCAGGCGTCGTTGCTGGAGCAGCGCCTCGGGGTCGCGACCCCATTCCTTCAGATTGCTCGCCAGCGGAGTGATGAAGGATCTGATTTTGGCTTCGATTTCAGCGGCGGAGGTACCTTTGGCGATCAGGCGCTGGCGCAGTAGCTCGAAGTATTCGAAGTCCTCGTTGCCGTCGCGGAGAATTTCCAGGCGGACGGAGGAGACGGGGCCGTCGATGCCGATGTGGTTGCCTGGATAGAGCAGGAATCCTTCGCCGTTTCCACGCGGGTAGACTTCTGGGTCGTTCCAGACGTTGGTTGGCAGCAGTTGGCCTTTTTCGTCCTTCTTGTGCCAGTACGTTACGTTCCAGTAGAGTACACCGCGGATATCATGGTAGGCTTGCAGCCAAGACAGGATGCGATGGGCGATGCCGATGTCGTCAACCCAGTAGGTCGGATATGGCGGCGGCGGCCAGATACAGGTGTACCACCAGACTTTGTCGCCGGCAGCGCGGCGTTCTGCGATCACATCCCATTTGCAGGCATCAAGTTGCGGGCACCAGATGTCAATAGCGCCGTAGAGTTCCGGCTCCGGCTGTTCGGTCAGCAGCACTGGGATGTCGGCCCCGACTTGGTGGATGGCTTCGCCCAGCTCGCGGCACTGCTGGTATTGCTCCCGGTTCGGCTCGTCAAAGCAGTAGACGAAGGCCTTGTCCAGCCAATTCAGCTCGCGCAGCCGGTCAGCGGCGGCTTTCAACACAGGGACATTGACTTTCAGCCAGCCCCCAGGTAGGCTGACGCTGTTGACACGCGGGTCGTTCAGGAAACGTACCGCCTCGGGGTCGGTCACCGGCACTGGCAGGCGGCTGGGCAGCAGGCGGCGATCCGCCATGAACCAGTAGAATTTTTCGTGCAGGGCGCGGAATTCCGGCGTTCCGTGCTTGAGGCCAAAGGCTTTGGCTAAATGGTTTTCCCAGATCAGAAAGGCGCTTTGGTAGGAAGGCGTTGTCGGCAGGGCGAAATCAAAGACCGTGATGTTGATCGGGATGTTGACGTTGAGTCCGGACGTTGAGGTCAGCGTTGCCGTGGCGGTGTAGTCGCCGGGCGGGCAGTCGGGAGCCGTGGTGAATTGGAACCAGATGCTTTGGGTGGCGTCAAAAGGCACGTCAACCGGCTCGCGCCAGGGCGGCAGCGGGTCGGGCCACAAGCCGGGGTCGGCGCCGGGCACTCGCGGTCTGGCCACCTGGGTGTAGCAGACCTGCAAAATGGCCGGACTCAGTCGTGGTTCGGCGGCGCCGGTGTCGCGTTGGCAGGGCGTCGAGCAGGTCGCATTCAGCTGCTGGATAGGGCCGCCGGCGGCATGGACGGCCACCTGGCTGCTCTCAGTTTCGTTTTGCGCCATGACCAGGTTGATGCTCTGCGGCTGTCGGATAGGCGGCTCCTGGAAAAGGCGGACTTTGTCCATCGTTGACGTGGTCCAAACGACTGGTGCTGCGGCCGGCCCTGGCGGCAGCAGGGACACCTCGGCCGGTTCTGGCAGGTGGCCCAGCTGGTTGGTGGGGGTTGACAAGGCGACTACGCTGTAGAAGACGCGCGGCCAGTCGGCTGGCACGTCCTGGTCAGTCCAGGAGCAGTCCTTGACAATGGCATGGGGAGCCGTCGAGACGCCGACATTGGGGAATTGCGAGCGTACAGTGGAGACGCCGACATCGGGGAACCGCGAGCGGTAGATGCAGAAGGCGTTGACGTCCGCAAGCTGGGCGTGGTTCCAGGTCAGGCTGATCTGGCGTGTGTCCTGGTTGAATTGGCAGGCGATCTTTTCCGGCGGCCCCAGGCGTTCCGGCGTGCGGCCGAAAAAGATATTGTCAACCCAGCCTTGCCCCTCGCGCTCTTTGCCGTAGATTTCAAAGCGGATGTCGCAGTATCTCGCATCGTCGCTGGTTTTGATGAACGCCTCAATGGGCATCCAGGATTCGGAGCTGACGCGGACGCCGTTGCGGTTGCGGAGGTACTTCTGGTTGGCGTCGTACTCATACAGGAACAGCAAGCCATCCCCTTTGGCCACGGCGCTGAGCAGATATTCAGTGTTCGGCTCAGTGGGGACGAATTGGTGGATGGCAGCCACATGGCTGGTGCCGTCAATGACCTTTTTGATGAAGGCCGCGTTCTGGCCGACAGGGGCGCCTTCAGTGATTGCCCCAGCCGTAGCGCCGCCGGTGCAGTGCGCACCCCAGGCGACTGGGAAGCCGTTGCCGCCGAGTTCCTCAAACGAGGCGTTTTTGAGCAGATTGGTCTGCGCTTGAGCCAGGGTCAGGGAGAGAAGCAGGACACACGGAAGGAGGGCAAGACGCCGGTAAGTCATGGTCGGCTCCCAGGTTGAGGTTGTTTTTCAGAAACACTTCAGGACGCCGTACTTGCTGCTGCCGTCCATCACGACCAGTTGAGAACTTCGGCCACGTGGGGCACAATCGGCGTGATCAGCTTTTTAATGGCCTGGCCGTATTCTCGGATTTCCGACTGGGCGTGCGGGCTGTCGCGCAGCTCAATGAATTTGATCAGGTTGTTGAGGTCCACGGTCGCCCAGAAGGTGGTCATCATGTTTTGCGGCAGGACACCGCGAGCCTGCTCCCGGCAGACGCCTTCTGCCAGCAGCCGTTCAAAAAGCCGCAGGGAGGCGGCATGGTGCTTAGCAATCAGGGAGCGGCATTCGTCCTGGTTGATGTGTTCGGCCACCTTTGAAGCCTGGCGGTCGCTTTCCGCCTGCTCGCGAAGCGCACCCGGCAGGTAGAAGGTGATGTCTTCGTTAGTATAGCGCCGCGAAATTTCGTTGTAGGACCAAGTCCGGTGCCGGTGCCATTGCGAGCGTACGAACAGCGGGCAGTGCACCAGGAACGTGAACATGACATGCTCCAGCGGACTGGTGTGGTGATTGGCGATCAGGTACTTGACCAGGGCCGCGTCACGCTGGTCCATCACCTGGCGGATTTTGCCGAAAGACACGCGGGCAGCGTTGACGATGCTGGTTTCCGTGCCCATCTGGTCGACGAGGCCAATCCAGCCCTGGCCATCCAGCACGAGAACATGGTTGGGCGGCGGAACATTGAGGTTCTCGGCGACGTTGGGCATAATGATGAGACCATCCTTTCTGCGAACAGGCTTTTGACGCAGTTATTTGCTGGCCAACGGCGCTTCCAAATAGTCGGCGCAGCTTTTCAGGGTAGCCAGTTGGCCGTAGTCTTCTTCCGGCACTTCCACGCCGTATTTTTTGCGCAGTTCCATGACGACGTCTAGGAAATCCATGGACTCCAGCTTGCCGCGGAGGCTGTCTTCCGGTTTCAGGGAAGCCCAGTCCTCGTCGGGAACAATGTCGCTGAGAATCTCAACAATGGCCTGGGAAATTTCTTCGCGAGTCATCTTTAATCCTTCCTGGGTAAGAGGTTGTGGATATTTTCCGTACTGTTTGTTTAGGGAATTTTTTAGACTTTGGTGACGATGAGAACGCAGTTGATGCCGAGCATGCCGAACGAGTTATTGAGGATAGCGTTGACGTGCTCGGCTTTGACTGGTTGGTTGAGGACGAGGTTCGGCAGTTCGCAGAGTGGGTCAAGGTTATCGACGTTGATGGTCGGATGCACGATGCCGTCCTCGAAACTGGGCAGGTTGCCGGCCAGTTCCAAGGCAGCGGCTGCGCCCATGCAGTGGCCGATGAAGCTTTTTGTGTTATTGACGTAGGTGTCCCGGCAGGACGGACCGAACACTTCTCGAATGGCTTCGCATTCCTTGACGTCGCCGGCCGGCGTACCGGTTGCGTGGGTGTTGATGATATGGATGTCAGCCGGCGTCAGGCCAGCTTTATCCAAGGCCTTGCGCATGCATTCGGCTTGTCGAACCGGATTGGGCAGAACCATGTCAGCAGCGTCGGAATTGTAGCAGTAGCCGGCGATTTCGCCGTAGATTCTGGCGTTTCGCGCTTTGGCTCGGTCGAGGCGCTCCAGGACATAGACAGCGCCGCCCTCGGAGACGACAATGCCGTTGCGGGCCGCATCAAACGGACGACTGGCTTTAGTCGGGTCTTCGTGGCTGGCCAGGGCATTCTGGCTTTTGAAGGCGGCGAAGATGCCGAATGTGCCAGGGCTTTCGGAGATGCCGCCAGCTAGGGCGACATCGACTTCGCCGAGCAGAATCTGCTGGGCGCCCGTGGCGCAGCCAAGGTTGCCAGCAGCGCAGGCGGCGCCGATCGTGTAGTGCGGCCCGGTGATGCCAAGGTTGACGGTCACTTCCCCGGCAGGGTTGTTGGCGACAGTGCGCGGATTGTGATGGTGCGACCAGTATTTCGTGTTATAGTCGTACTGGCTGATTTCGTAAATCTCATTTTCGGTTTCGACATTGCCGTGTTCGGTGATGCCGAGGAATACGCCGACGCGGTCGGGGGCCACGCCGCCCTCGGCGCCAATCGCCAAACCAGCATCTGCCAAGGCTTCGTGGACGCAGTAGATGGAGATGGAACCCGCACGGGTGCCGACGCGCACTTCCTTGCGCTTCTGGTACTTCAGGGGGTCGAATCGGCAAAGTCCGGCGACGGTGCGGCCAAAATAGCGGATATCATAGTCGCACACGCCAGAGACGCCGTTCAGAAGGCTGTGGCGGAACTCTGCCAGGTTGTTGCCGTTGGGTGCGGCAAGGCCGATGCCGGTGATGACGATGCGTTGTGAATCCGGTTTATGCATTCGATGAGCTAATTATTTGATGATGATATAGTTAGAATAAATAAAAGCGTCCCCGGATGGGAAAGTCCAGAAAAAACGGAAAAGGTAATATAAGGCCATTCCCGGAAATATGCGAGATGGCACCTGGGAAAAAGTTTTTTCGCCTGTAGGACACTGCGGCTTTTTCGGCGGTTTTTTATGGACTCCCGGGGGTGTCCTCAAGCGATTTCCGGCTGTCAGCGCAGGGCGATTTTTCTTGCTGCAACGCCTTCCAGGTCAAGTAGGCGCTGCTTCAGTTCCAGCCCCAGTCCAAAGCCACCGAGGCGACCGTCAGCCGTGACCACCCGGTGACAGGGGATGAAGATGGGGATGGGATTGCAGCGACAGGCGCCTCCGACGGCGCGGGCCGCGTTGGGACGTCCCGCTTGCGCTGCGATGTCGCCGTAGCTTGCGACTGCGCCAAAGGGGATTTCGGCCAGGAGCGTCCAGATGCGTTTCTGGAAGACGGTTCCAACCGGGGCCAGGGGCAGCTCAAAGGTCTGGCGCTGGCCGGCCAGGTACTCTCGGAGCTGGGTAAAGGCTGCTTCCAGCAACGGCTCTGGGGAAGTGTCATCCAGAGGCGTATCAGGCGGCAGCAAGTCCATGCTGATGATGGCGCCTTTAGCAGCGGTGATGGCTACTAGCCCCAGGTCAGTCATGCCGAGGCGCCGACAGGATGTGGAGGGGATGACGGTGTTCATCGGAGGAAGTCGAGCCTTGACTCGTTCTTGGCGGGAATGACGCAACGCCAGAGCTGCCATTGGCTCGGCCACTGTTTTTCCAGCAGCAGCCAGGGCTTGCCATTGGCGTGAATGTCAGCCAGAGGCGAGCCGACCAGGGGGTAGTAGACGCCGTCTGCAGGCGGAACCAGGATGTGGAGCTGCTCGTCTTGCGCCTGTTCCAGGAAATCGGCTTCCTGGTAGTCCAGCCGAGCCACGAAGCGTTTTTCTTCTGGATCGGGATAGACTGCGGGCAGCTTGACGCCATACAGCACTGTCCTGGACTCGGGCCAGTATTGGTCGATGAAGTCGAGAATTTCCTGGCGGGAAGGCGCCTGGGCTTCGGCGACGGCTGGCGCGGCCGGCGGCTGGGACTGCCAGAAGCTGAGTCCGGCAATCAGGAGGCACACGACTATGGCGCTGATTCGGACTGGCTGAGCGCTGAAGCTGGCCAGGAAGACGAGGATGAAGACGGCCAGCATCAGGATAGCGGCCAGGGGGATGAGGCCGGTCTGTGGTACGCCAAGTGCAGCGGCGACCATGGCGGCGATGGGTATCAGGATGACTGGCGGCAGCAGGCAGCGGGCGACCATCTTCTGATCCGACTTCAGCATCAGGAACATCAGCGGCGCCAACAGTGCCAGTGTGAGCGGGAAAGCCTTGCTGGCGTGCTTGCACAGGTCGCCGATGGGCACGTAGTCGGCTCTCAGCCAGGCATCATGCAGGCCGAAGAACATGTTGTCCATGACCAGCCAATTCCAGAGCAGCCAGAGGAACGCGCCGTAGGCAAAGGGCGCCCACAGCAACGAACGCAACCCAGCGCTTTTTCTGGCAGCGGTTTCCTGGCTGGCATTGATTCGGCGGATTTCGAGATAGACGACGATGAGCATGCCAACGCCGATGAGGGCAGGGCCGAATCCGCACAGCGACAGCATGCCGCAGTGGACGCCGATCATGATGAGGTCGCGAAGACCGCGTTCCTCGTGCCAGAGCATTAAATGGAAAAAGGCTGCGGCCAAGGGCACGGCCGTGACCCAGTTGGGGTCAAGGAGCAGAAAGCTGTTGCGGAGCTGCGGCAGGATAACGGCTAAGGCAATGGCCAGCGGCGCTGCCAGCCAGCCGCGCCGGCGCAGCGTGATGCGGAAAAGATACCCCACGCTCCAGGTTTGGGCGATCGCCTGCAGCAGCCGCTCGCCGTCCAAGCGCAAAATCTTTGCCAGCAGTTCGGCGGCCAGCAGGGATAAACTGGGCAGGACAGGATAGTCCATGCTGCCGACCAGGGCCTGGCGCCCCCAGTTGTTGCCGGCGACCAGGGCGTCGACAATGGCCTTGTGCACGGCCATGGCCTCGGTGCCCGCATGGGGAAGGCGGTAGATGACCACTGCGAAAAGAAGCAGCAAGCCGCCCAGGCAGAGACGGTGGCGAGGCGTGCTGCTGTAAGCCAGTTTGGGATTTAAGGTCGGGTCCATGTCCGTGTCCAAATGTCGGTTGAAGAGCATGTGTGGGAGGAATCAATACGCTGGCGTGGAATCAGGTCGTCGACTGTTGCTGGCCGTCGTCGGTTTCAGCGAAATGCTTGGTTTTTTCCCAGTGGTGGGGTTTATGGAACAGCTGCAGGAAGCCCTTCCAGGCGCCTAGGCTCATCATCAGCCAGTAGGCCGGCATGACCAGGCCGTAGCGGGCCAGATGTCCGACGCCGCGGCGTACGCAGGCGATGGCGCTGGTGTAGGCGAAGATGAAGTTGCCGACGAAGAGGCAGAAGGAACCCATGGCGAAGATGAGCGGCGGGAAAAAATAGTCCAGGCCCTCGGGGCGTACCGTCAGCCAGAGCATAGTCATCAGCCAGTAGAAGGGATTGATCAGCTGGCTGACAAAGGTGCCGCCGATGAGCAGATGGAACTGAACGCTGTTCCAGAAGCCCAGGCGACGGTGCAAGCCCCAGAAGTCGCGGGTGCGCACCAGATAGGTCTGGATGTAGCCCTTGACCCAGCGCGAACGCTGCCTGACCCAGAACGGCAGGCTGGGGCAGGCCTGTTCCCAGGTGGTTGAATCCAGGATGCGCGTGCGCCAGCCATTCTCGAACAGTCGCAGTCCGAGGTCGCAGTCCTCGGTGACGTTGTACTCATCCCATCCGCCGGCCTGCCGGAGAATGTCAAGCCGGAAGTGGTTCGAGGTTCCTCCGAGGGGGATGGGCGCGTGCAGGCTGTCAACCCCAGGCAGGCAGAGTCCGAACCAGGTAGCGTATTCGGCGGTGAAGCATTTAGTGAGCAGGTTCCAGTCGGAATTGTAGTAACCCAGCTTGGCCTGGATGCAGGCGACGTTGCTGGCTGACTTGGAAAAGGCGACAGCGGCTTTTTTGAGCTGGTCGGGCTCGGGCTGGTCTTCGGCGTCGTAAATGACGAGCAGGTCGGCTTCGCCGTCTTCAATGCCGACGTTGCAGGCTTTGGGCTTAGTGCGCGGATAGGATTTGGGAATGGGCACGATGACGAATGGCGGCTCCAAGTTGAGCGCGCGGGCGACCGGCATGGTTTCGTCGTCATCTTCTTCGATCAGAAGACGGATTTCGAGGCGGTCTTTGGGATAATCGAGTTTCTTCAGTCCTTCGACCAATTGCGGCAGGACAGCGGCTTCGTGATACATCGGCAGGATGATCATGTAGCGCGGCCACTCTTTGCCGTTTGGGGGTTCGGTCATTTCTTCCGGCGTGATAATCATTTCGCGCGGCTTGCGCAAGGAGAGGTCGATGATGAGCATCCGGTACAAGGTGGTGAGCAGGTAGAAGATGGTGAGTGCCGCATTGAGGACGAGCAGCTCGGAGCGATAGTCAAGCACGGCCCAGGCCACGGTGATCACGAGGAAGATGACAATGGCCCATTTCTGCCAGCGGCAGAGGTTCAGGGTAGCCTGGGGGAATCCGCGTGGCGATAGCGGGTTAGGACTGATGTGGGTGGTCAGATCGCAGATTTTTTTCGGCATGGGGCAGTCACCGGTAGTAGGTTACGGATTCACCTGGTCAAGGCGGACGCTTTGCTGGAAGGCTTTGGCGGCGGTGGCGGCCAGCCAATGTCTGGCCTGGTCATTGGGGGTTGCTGGCGCTGGTGCGCCGGGTTGGGTACATGGGGGCAAATTGTCAGCTTCGGCCAGGCGGCGGGAATGGAGGTCCAGGACCGGCAGGCCGAGGGCAAGGCCGATTTCTTTGGTGTACAGGGCGGCTAAGCGGCTGCTTGCCGGAGCGATAGTCGGCAGCGAGGGCAGGGCGACCAGGATCGGGACGATGCCTGCGGCCAGGCCGCTTTGGGCGGCGAAGAGAAGGTGGCTTGACCATTCCCGCGGGGTCATGCCATCCGCCAGGGGCAGGGCGCCAATGGCCAGGATCATCATCTCTGGACGCAGGTCGTGGGCGGCGGCCAAGGCTTCCCAAGGCGCCAGGCGGGAAGTCGCCCCTGGCGGGTTGACGGCTTGGACGCGGGTGATTTGCAGCGCAGGGGTTTTCTGCTGCAAGGTCGTCTCCATGACGGTTTCCGGCAGCAGTTCCGCCCCAGGCGCTGTGGCCGTGGCCATGAAGTCGTCAAGCAGGGCGATGCGGAGAGAGGGGCTGGAGCTTGAGACCGCTGGCATATCGCTGGCAAGAGGTGATTGGGGAAGCGGGTTGCAGACGAAAATGGCGCGGTTGTCGTGCTGGAACACGTTGACGCCGATGGCGTTCAGCCCGGCCAGGGAATCGCCCGGCCGCAGCACGGACAGGGTCAGCGGAGCGAGGACGGAGTAGCCAGGCAGGCCGTAGGTGATCGTCACCTGGCGGCAGGCGTCAGCCAAGGGCATGGTCACGCTGAGAACAGCGCCATTTTCGGCAACGGTGGCCGCAGTGCTGGTGGCAAGTTCGGCGCCTTTCCCGTCCATCTGGGTGACGGTGACGAGCAAGGCTTGTTGGATGGCTTCCGGCAGCATCTCCTGCCATTCCAGGCGCAGGTTGAGGGTCAGCGGCTTGGCGTGTGGGAGGACGGTCGGCAGGTCATCCAGGCGGAGCCGGCCGTTGACCAGCGTTCCGGCCTGCCAGTGCCGCCGGCCTGGGAAGGTCAGCCGGGTAGAGTCTTTGCTGATGACGGCTGTCGGCGTCTGGCAGGCTGGGCAGAGCAGCAGGCCATCGTCAGTCGCGGACAGTTTCCGACCGCGAAGGTCGAAATAGGACCGGCTGGTGCCGTCAGCCTCAAGGGCCACGGTGAAGGCGCTGATGGCGTTGTCGGTCGCCCGAAAACGGTGCGTCGTATCTGGGGTGATGACGGCGTGCAGGCTGTATTTGGCTTCATTGTTGCTTTCGGCGCCGAGCCATTCTGGGCGGAAGGCCGGCAGCAGCTCGCTCAACGTGTCGCCAGCAGGGTTTCCAGAAGCGGTGCGGACGAGGCAGTTGGGGAGCTGCTCCTCCGGTTTTTGCACGACGAGCATCTGGATGGTGTGGACTCCTGGTTCCAGGTGCAGCTTGGGGCCGAAGGCGCCGCCGCTGGCTCGTGGCTCGCCTTCCTGCCAAGAGGCCGCGATGCGTCCATCGACCAGGATGGTCCACGCCGTATGGGTCTGGTCAGCCCCGAATGCGACTTCTGTGCTGGCGGGCGTCAGCCAGGATGCTTCCCAGTGGAGCAGGGCGGCGGCGTTGCGGTTGTCGGGGAAAGTCTTCCAATTGTCCCGATCCGGCAGTTGGCCGAAGTTTTCGACCAGGCCGGTATGCTGTCGGCTCCGTCGGCGTCCTGACGCTGAAAACAGGCGCAGCATTTCCGCTGCGGTAAAGGCCCTGGTGGTGAGGGAGCGGATTTCGCGGTCGACCGTCACTACGGTCTTGCCGTCATAGGGGCGGGGCTGGGCAGGAGGCTTAGGAAACAAGTAGATGGAGATTTCTGGCTTGGGCGGTGCCATGTCGTTTTGGTCAGACGCTGCGGGCGGCCGGACAGTGAACTGGCCTTGGGCATTGACGGCGACGGCAAGCAGATTTCCTCCGACTGCAATGGGTGAGGCTGGCAGGGGGGTGCCTTGGTCAGTGAACGCCAGTGCGCCTTGGTAGGCCGCCGACCATTCCGTCGGCACTGGGACGAGAAGCTGCGAATAAGGCCGGCTTGGCCGTTCGATGCGCAGGCGCACTGGCGCCGCAGATTCCTGCCAAGTTGCCGGTGTGGCCGAGGCAAAGCCGCCGGCCAGAGTCGAAATCAACATTGTGAAAAGGAGAATGCGCGCCATAGTGCTTTTTAGAAATATTTATGGAAAGGTGGATTGGGGTCGAATCGGTTAAATAAGATTAATTTACTCTGTCAAAGGGGAAAAATCTGCAAACGGCGGTAATATATTAAACAAAAGGCGTTTGTTTTTTTTGCAGGGCGTAGTTTTTAGAGTTTACTATCTAAGCTGTTGAGGAATGACTATGAATGGTATGTATCGAATGGCGGTGGTTCTGGCGGCAGTATTGGCGCTGGCTGGTTGTGGCAAGCGAGAGCAGGCGGTCAGTTCGGGGGATGGCGATGGCACGGTGACGTTGCGCTTCTGGCATATCTTGAATTACAGCGGCCCGCGGGAAATTTTGTCGCGGGCGGCTCATCGCTTTGAGGCCGCTCATCCGGGCTGTCGGGTGGAAATCCAGGAGTTTGAAAACGACGCTTATAAGACGAAATTGGCGGTGGAGATTGCCAGTGGCTCGCCCCCTGATGTGATGTTCACCTGGGGGGGTGGGCCGCTAGGGGAATATGCGCGAGCCGGAAAAGTCGTTGATTTGAGTCCTGTTTTCGATAAAGACGGCTGGGGAACCCGTTTTATTGACCAGGCTTTGGACCTTTGCCGGTTTGAAGGCCGCCTTTACGCGGTTCCGCTGGATTTGTCAGCCGTGATGTTGTGGTGCAATGCCGACTTGTTTGCCCAGCATGGGGTTGAATTCCCTAAGACTTACGACGACTTGCTGCGTCTGTGCAAGGTGTTCCGCGCCGCTGGCCTGGACCCGTGCGCGTTAGGAAATATGAAGCAGTGGCCTGGAGCTTTTTATTTCAGCTATCTGGCGAATCGCTGCGGCGGCACCGAGCTATTCCTGGATGCCGCGCATGGCCGCAACAACGCCAGTTTTGCTGATCCGGCCTTTGTGCGGGCCGGGGAATTGCTGCGCGGCTTGATTGAGGCCGAGGCCTTCCCGGTTGGCTTCAATGGCTTGGATGACGGCCCGGCCAGGACGCGCTTCCTTTCCGGCAAGGCCGCCATGCTCCTGATGGGCAGCTGGGTGGTCGCCCGCGTGAAAGACGAGCAGCCGGCTTTTTTGGAACGCATGCAGGCGGCACCGTTTCCGGTCGTTGCTGGCGGCAAGGGCGATGCCAGCGCTGTGCTTGGCGGCATCAACTGCGGCTTCGCGGTTACATCATCCTGCAAGCATCCGGAACTGGCCATGGAATTGCTGCGCTACCTCACCGATGACCAGGTGGTGACAGAATGGTGCGAGGGCGGGCGCATTCCAGCCTTGGTTACAACCCCGGAACAGGAGGCGAAGCTCCCCGGCCCGACGCGGCAAGCCTACGCCATGCTGAAAGCGGCTTCGTCCCTGCAACCGTATTATGACCAATATCTGACGCCGCGCCTGGCCGTAGAACACAAAAACACGACGCAAAATCTGTTTGCCGGCGTCATGACGCCGGAGCAGGCTGCCGCTAAAATGGCGGCAGCTGCGAAGAAATAGGCGTTGCCTGGCCAGCGGCAATCCGAGTCGGTTCCCGGCTTTTACGGCGCGGGCAGTTGATTTTATCGTCCCTGGCATTATTTTTTGTAGCGTATTCTGGATAGATGCGCGGCGCACAGCTATCCAGCCCTCCGGCGCTAGGGGCGCCGGTCGGGTTTCGAGCGCTTTTGGCGGTCGTTGTCAACATTTTGGAGGCAGTCATGGTTCGTTCAAGTTTCCATTATCTCTTTTTGGCTGGCATATTCGGTTTGGTCGCCGTCGTCTCTGGGCAGGGCTTTGAGCTTAAATTGCAGTTGCAGAGGGCGCACCTTGGCGAGATTTTCCTTGGGCGCCAGGATGGCGCCACCAGCGACTATGACCGCGGAATTGACATCTTCGCGCCGCCGCCCGGCATGCAGACCGGCTACGTCGGCTTCACCAGTCCCAACCCTAAGCTGCCTTTGCTGTACAAGGACATCCGCAACCTTGATTTGCCGCAGGAGTGGAAGCTGTACTGCAAGCCGGAAGGGAATCAGGCCATTGTTTTGAGCTGGTCGCCGGATAGCATCCCAGAAGGTCTTGCCCTGACCATCAAGCAGGACGACCGCGTCTTTGACATGCGCACTGTCAAGCGCATGGAAGTCAAAAAAACGACGACGCTGTTGATTGAATTGAAGAAAGCCCCATGACCTTGGGACTGGAGCTGCGCCTCAAGACCTGGGAGACGCGCGAGATATGACTTTTCCGGGTCTCTGCAACCCACATTCAATAGAATTATAGCAAACAGACGACAGGGCTTGGGTACGATGACAAAGCGCGCGGTAATTTTCGGGGGCGGCAATATTGGCCGTGGCTTTATTGGCCAGCTGTTTTGCGAATCAGGATATGAGGTCGTATTTGTCGACGTCGATGAAGAGCTGATGGCTGCTTTGAACCGCGACCGGAAATATCGCTTGGAGGCAGTCAGCAACGCTGGCGTCGAGAACGTTGAGATCGGGCCGGTGCGAGCGGTCAGCAGCCGCGATGTCGAGGCAGTGGCGGCGGCAGTCGCTGAGGCGGACATTGGTGCCACTGCCGTGGGAGCCAACGCCCTCAAGTTCATTGTCCCGAATTTGGCTGCCGGGCTGGCTCGGCGGGCAGCGGCTGGCGCGGCGCCGATCAATTTCATCATCTGCGAGAATTTGCATGGCGCGGCGGCGCACGTGCGTGGCCTGGTGACGGCGGCGGCATCTCCAGAGGCCCTGGGCTATGTCCAGGAAAAGACCGGCTTCGTCGATACGGTCATTGGCCGGATGGTGCCGGTGCCGACGCCGGAGATGCGGGCTAGGGACGTCAGCCTGGTTCGGGTGGAACCCTACAAGGAGCTGCCGGTTGACCGCAAGGGCTTTGTGGGGCCGATTCCAACGATTAGCGCCATGACGGCGTATGACGACTTCGGCGTGTTCACGGCCCGCAAGCTCTACATTCACAATTGCGGCCATGCGCTGATGGCCTACGTGGGTTACCTGCATGGGTACGAGCTGGGCTATGAAGCGATGGCTGATTCGGCGGTGCGCGGCTTTATGCTGGCTGGCTTGCAAGAAAGCGTCAAGGGCATCAGCGCGGCCTTCAATGCTGACCCGGCTTGGCTCAACGCGCACGTCAATGACTTGCTGGGACGCTTCACCAACCGGATGCTGGGCGACACGATTTTCCGCCTTGGACGCGACCCAGTGCGCAAGCTGGCGGCCGAAGACCGTCTGACCGGCGCCGCCAACCTGGTCTGCCAATGCGGCGAAAAGCCCGTGCACCTGGCTTGGGGCATGGCGGCGGCGCTGCTGTTCGCGCCTGCTGGCGATCCCAGCGCTGAGAAGCTCCAGGCCGCGATTAAGGAAAAAGGCCCGGAACAGGCTCTGCTCGAAGTGTCCGGCGTAGAGCCGGGAAGCGTCCTTGGGCGGCTGGTCATGGACGCTTACGGAAAACTGTGCCAGAATCCAAAGGTTCTGCCGTGAGCAGGGCGGGCAGCCTTTTTGACAGCGTAGATAGGGTAGGGTGGGCAGCGTGATCATTGGAGTCAACCTTGGCGGCACAACGTGTTCTGTTTCGCGGGCTGACGACAGCGGCTGCATAGAGTCGACTATCGCTTTTCCGACTGGTTCGGTGTCGTCAACCCTCGCGGCGGTACGTGAGGCGACAGCGTCCTTGGCGCCCGGCCCAGCACCGCGCTTTGGCATTGCGTGCGGCGGGCCGCTTGATTCGGCTGAGGGGCTGATTCTGTCGCCGCCAAACTTGCCGGGGTGGGATCGGGTTCCGATTGTCGCTTGGCTTATTGAGCACTTTGGCGGCCAGGGATATTTGATGAACGACGCCAATGCCGGCGCCTTGGCCGAGTGGCAGTTTGGCGCTGGGCAAGGCACGCAGTCCATGGTTTTCCTGACGCATGGCACTGGCCTGGGCGCTGGTTTGATCCTTGATGGCCGGTTGTATGAAGGGGCGACCGGCGATGCCGGGGAAATCGGCCATGTCCGACTGGCACCGACAGGGCCACGCGGCTACGGCAAGGAAGGCTCCTGCGAGGGATTCTGCAGCGGCGGCGGCATTTCCCGCCTGGCAGCTGGCCGCATTCCCGGCCACCCCTCGCCGGATGCCAAAGAAGTGGCTCGCCTGGCCGCTGAGGGCGTGCCAGAAGCTCTTGCCATCTTGCGTGAAAGCGGCCGCTGGCTGGGCCGAACCCTGGCCATCATCATTGATTTGCTGAATCCGGAAATGATCGTGCTGGGAAGCGTCTATACGCGCAGCGGCCAATGGCTGGACGCGGCGATGCGGGAGGAGCTAGCCCGGGAAGCGCTGCCAGGACCCTTGGCAGCCTGCCGAATCGTCCCCTCTGCGCTGGGTGAGCGCCTGGGCGCCCAGGCCGCCGTGACGGTGGCTCTGTATGCGTTGCCGACGCCAAACTGAAGGATTGCCGTCGGCATAAGCGTTGGCTGCATCATGGGGCCTCATCGCTGTTCGGCAGTTCAAGCAGTTCCGGATGTTGATCCAGCCAGGCGAGTCCCTGGGCGAGGTCGGAGAAGTCGCCGTCGAGTTGGGCCTCATAGCAGGCTTGGAGGATTTTTCCCAGGTGCGGCCCCGGAGTGAGGCCGCGAGCGAGCAGGTCCCGGCCGCGGATGATCGGATCAGGAGGCTGGTGGGCGACATCAAGGGCATGGGCGCGTTCAGCAAAGGCGCGAATGGGGGCGAGGGCTTGGTCAGGGTCGGGGGGGAGCGTGGCGAGGATGTCGCATTCGACCAGCTTGGCAAGCAGGTCAAGGCGCCCAGCGTCGACTGCCAGCCGGCGAAAAGCCTTGTCAGAAGCCTGGTTCAAGACCATGGCTATGGGCCGCATGTGGCATCTAATCAGCGGAAGCACCTTGCCTGGCAGGTCGAGCTGGCGCCAGATGCGGGTGATAAACGACCGGGCCAGGTCTTCGCCGATGACCTCGTGGTTATAGCTGGTGAGGCGGCCATCTGATTGGGCGACCGTGGTGCCTGGCTTGCCAAAATCGTGGCAAAGCACGGCCAGGGCGAGGACGAGGTCATCATCGCGCTGGCCGGAACGTCGGCTGACGACATGGTCCAGGGCAAGCAGCGTGTGCGTCCAGACATCGCCTTCTGGGTGCCAGGCAGGATGTTGCGGGCAGCCTATCAGGGCGGCCAGCTCTGGATAGTAACGCAGCCAGCCGCAGTCTTGCAGGAAACGCAAGCCGCGTGACGGGGTGACGCCCTTGAGCAGGAGTTTTTCCCATTCCATGGCCAGGCGTTCCTGCGGTAGCTCTTCTTGGCGCATGGTCTGACAGAAGGCCACTGTTTCCGGGGCGACGTCGAAATCAAAGCGTGCGCTGAATTGCATCACTCGGAGCACGCGCAGCTCGTCTTCGGAAAAATGGCTGCTGACGTGGCGGATGATGCCGTCGGCCAAGTCTTGCCGTCCATTCCAGGGGTCAATGATTTCGCCGGTCAGCGGGTCAGCCAGAATCGCGTTGATGGTAATGTCACGCCGTGCCGCTGCTTCAGCGATGCTCAAGTCCGGGGTTGGCGTGACTAGGAAGCCGCGATGACCCGAGCCGGTTTTATTTTCGCGGCGCGGCAGCGCGATGTCAATGTCAGCATGGCGGACTTTGAACACTCCGAAGCTGGCGCCGACCAGGTCCAGGGTCACATCCGGCGCCAGGGCGTCTTGGAGCTGTTCCGGCGTTATGCCGTAGACTTCCAGGTCCAGATCCTTTACCGGAAGGCCGAGCAAGGCGTCGCGAACAGCACCGCCGACGACCAAAGCTCTGCCACCAGCCCGGTGCAGCCGTTCAGCGATCCGCTGCACGAGACCTCCTTGCGGAAAGCTGGACAGCAGGTGGTCTTTTAGGCTGATAGAGGAGTCTGGCATGGAGGGAATAGGGGCTTTGTTTAGGGGCGAGGGGCGAGGGCTGAATGTTGAATGTTGAATGCTGAATGCTGAGGCGCATTTCATCATTCATCATTCATCATTCATCATTCGTTAGGGGCGAGAGCCTGGGTTACGGCGCTGCCGCTGCTGGTGCCGCTGCTGGCGTTTCGGCGGGCGGCGGCGCAGCTGCCTCTGGCGCTGGTGCCTTATCGGATGCCGCCGCCGTTGTCGCTTCCGCTGCTGCCTTTTCTTTGGCCATTTCTTGCTGCAACTGCTCCTGGCGGAGTCTTTCGGCCTTCTTTGCCTTGCGGTGGTGGTTGAAGCCGTAGGACGCTAACGAGATCAGGACGATGAGTGCCAGGCTGATCAGGAGGGTTTTCAGCCAATGGCTTTTGGGCGTGCCCTCGGCGTCTTTGGGATAGACGCCGAAATTGGTGAATTGCGCTCGCAGCTTGGGGTCAAGCCGCATTCTCAGGTTGATAGCCCAGCCGCAGCCTTCGAGCAGTGCGCTTAGGTCTTGGCGGCTGAGTTTGATGGCGGCCATTAAGGTGATGGGAAAAATCACGGCCAGGATGGCGCAGATGACCGTGATCCAGATTTGCAGGCCAGACATGCTGGCCACGGTCTTGGTGATGAAGGCCAGCGCCGAACCCAAAGCGGCGACTGCAACGCTGACGCCCAGGAAGGCGCCGCTGTTCATCTTGCCGTCAGCAGCCTTGACAGGCGCCGGAGGTGGCGCCGGTGCTGGCGCGGCACCTGGCGTGATCGCCTTGGTGAAACTCTGCTGCAAGCCCTTTTCAGCGGCGCCAGACCAAGCCTCTATCTTGCTTTCAACAATGCCCCATAAGCGCGAAAAGGGCGCTATCAAGGCTTCGCGGATACAGACTGGATTCTCAATGACCTGCACGAGTTTGGCATCGTAGTCAACGCCTTTCAGGTCAAAAAAGACGCCGCGTTTGCCGACGACGAGGTTGCCGCGGTTGCCAGAGGTGACCGGAACCACGACCGTGATTTTTTCGGTGGCGGACTTTTGTATTTCCACGTACATGATGAACAGGAGGCTGCTTTTGGCCAGAGCCTGGTGTGCCGCGACGTTGTCCACCTGCAGGCTGACATGAAACCAGCGGCCGTCAATGACCAGAGAGCCGCTTTCAAACATGGCGTGGTCGCTGCTGCCGTAGAGTTCGGAAAAGTTGACGAAGTTGTTGGCGAACCGCAGGAGGTAGGTGCGGAACAAGAGAAGCTTTTCGACTGCCTTGGCTGCGGTCAGCGTGTCGGCTACAGCTTTGTCAGCCGCCAGGAGTTTTTGGACATCATCAAATAGTTCGGGGTTAGTCAAATAAGAGCGCAGGACATCCGGCGGCAGTTTTTCTACGATGTTGCCTTTTTTGCTGGCCAGGTAGGCCTCGTAAGGGGCGAAGATAGCCTTGACAGTATTCCATTCATTCTGGGTGATGGCGGTCAGTCCAGGCCCAAGGAGCGGCTGGATGATTTTTTCAGTAATGTCGTGCCACCAGGCGCGGAAGACGGGGTTGATTTGCATCGGGTCGACGGGGATGACGGCCTCCGGCGAGGGTGGTGCGAGCGGCAGGCTATTCGCGTAGGCCTCGACTTCCGGTTGGTTGGCCGGGTCGAACGCCGCTACTCTGGTGTCCGGCGCCAGAGCTTTGCTTTGCAGACGACCATCGAACTGCAACAGGCGGCTGAGTTGGAAGAACTGTTCGACGCGGGCAGCGTTGGTTTTCAGCAGGGCAGCCAGTGCTGGCGTATTTGCGCCCAGGGGCATGATTTCGGTCTTGTCCTGCCCGGGCGGGATAGCCCCGCGGTCAAGCCACTCCAGGTACAAGGGGATGGCCGCCAGAAAGTCCTTTAACTCCTTGTCGCCCATGCCGATGGAACCGTCCAGGTCCTGGGTTCCGCCGGTAGCCGCCACCACGTGCGTGATCAGGTTTTTGATGTCTTCGTGGTCGCCAGCCGATTTCATGGACAGGACGCCGTCGCCATTGAGGGCGCGGGCTTTGACTGTGCTGAAGAAGGTGCGGATTTGGGCCAGGCTAATCGTCGTCGCCTCGGCAACCTCTAATTCTTTGAGGATATAGAGGGCGGAATTCCTGAGTGCCTGTCCTGCTTCAGTGTCTTCGGCGATGGCGTCCAACGGGAGATTGCCGTCGAACTCCGGCGTAATGCTTTCGCGATCAGGGAGTTGGAGCAGAAACCAACGGATGGCCTGTTTGAGGTCTGCGCTGGTGACCCTGCCTTTGGCCTCGGTGTCCAGGTGCTGGATGAAGAGCGGGTCGCAGAAGAAGACATTGGCGGGTGCGCTGGTTGCTGCCCAAAGGGCATCGTCCAGCAGCAAGACCTCTTCCAGGTCCCTGCCATTGTCAACTGCCATTTGGAATGATTTGCCAAAGCGATTGAATCTCATGAACAGCAATCCTTACAACAGGGCGGTGCCAGCTCGCCTTTGACACAGTCGGCCAAGCCACGGACAAGTGCGCTTGGCAATATTAGGGAGATGGAATCCGCAGGGAGAAAAGCAGGCGAATCCCCGGTTGGGGAAGCTGCGCCCGGCGGGCGCAGCGGATGGTCAGCTCAGGGCGGCCTTGTCCAGGTAGTTGGGCACCGTCGTTTGCCAGCCCAGGTTATTTTGGAGGTGGTCAGAGAAGGCCTCGGCCGCCTCTGGCTCGCCGTGGGTGATAAAGGTGCGGTCTGGCTGGTTGCCAAGGCTTTGCAGCCAACGCATCAATTCATCGCGGTCGGCATGGGCGGAAAAGCCAGAGATACGGGCGATGCGGGCGCGCACCCGGTGTGTCTCTCCCAGGATTCGGACATCCTTTTCGCCGTCTAGGATGATCCGCCCCAAGGTGCCTGCTGCTTGGTAGCCGACGAACAGGATGGTTGATTCCGGCCGCCCGATGTTCTTGACCAGATGGTGCTTGATGCGGCCGCCAGTGCACATGCCGGAGCCGGCGATGATGATGGCGGAGCCGCGGATACGGTTGATGGCCTTGGACTCGGCGACCGTTCGGACCATGGTCAGGCCAGGCAGCCGGAAGGAACGCAGCAATTCCGTGGTGTCATGGTCGAACAGGCCAGGGTGGCGCTTGAAGACGTCCGAAACCTTGACTGCCATCGGGCTGTCAACGAAAATGCGCAGGCGCGGAATCTGGTTGTTGCGGGACAGCTGCGCCAGGAAATAGAGCAGCTCCTGGGTGCGTTCAATGGCAAAGCTCGGGATGATGATGTTGCCGCGGGCCTTGGCCGTGGAATTGATGACTTCCGCCAGTTCGCCAGGGATGTCAAAGGCTCTGCCGTGAATGCGATTGCCGTAGGTCGACTCGACGACTGCGTAATCGGCTGGCCCGACCGGCGCCGGGTCGCGCAAAATCGGCATGTCCCAGCGGCCGACGTCGCCGGAAAACAGCACCGTGCGCGTCTTCCGGCCTTCCGTAATGGTGAATTTGACGGCGGCAGCGCCGAGAATGTGAGCCACTTCAATGAATTCCACGGACAGTCCCGGCCCGAGTTCCAGCGGCTCGGCAAAGTCCCATGCCTGCAACAGCGGCGTCACGGCTTGGGCGTCTTCGGTCGTATATAGGGGCACGACCGGATACGGGCCTTGCCTGCCTTCGCGCTCGTGCCGGCGACGCTTGAATTCAGCGTCTTCCTCGTTGATCTTGGCGCTGTCAAGCATGACGATTTTGGCGATGTCTATTGTGGCGCTGGTGCCGTAGATAGGGCCGCTGAAGCCCTCTCGCACCAGCTTAGGCAACAGGCCGCAGTGGTCCAGGTGAGCATGCGTCAACACCACGGCGTCAACGTCGTTCGGCGGCAGAGGGAAATCCTCCCAATTCCGGCCTTTGAGCTTGTGCTCCTGGTAGAGCCCGCAGTCAATGAGAATTTTTTTGCCCCTGGCGCTAAGCAGGTAACGCGATCCTGTGACGTTTTTAGCGGCGCCGTAGAAGCTGATGGAAAATTCCATGAGGGCATGCTCCTTTCAGGGTACGGTGACGGTGGTGGCTGGCGCCAAGCCAAGCCAGGGGAAGGTCTCCTGGACCGGCTTGGCGGTCTGGGCAGACTGGCGGCGCACGTAGCGGTGCCTTCCGGTCGCGCAGCCGTGTTATGGGCAGGGCTGGACTCCCAGCAAGCCCTCATGCTGCCAGACCGGCACATAGCCATTTTCGACGAGAAAGCGGAGGCCGGTGGCGATGCGCTCCGAGTGGTCCGGGACGTAGTTGCGGTAGAAAGGCCAGAAATACTGCTCGTGGGTCAGCAGGTCCATGTACTCGGCGTTGCGCGGGTCGTCCAGCAGGGGCGCCAGCTTGGGAATGACATTGACCTTAGGAGTGTTGTTGAAGATGATGTCAATGCGGCTGAAGACGAGGCCGCTGTCAAAATCCATCATGGCGTCATGGTTTTCCAAATAGGCGCAGCGAGCTTCATCCAGGCCGTAGCTGACGGCATAGCGCAATTCCTGCTTGGTGAAATAGCCGCTGATGGCGCGGACGCCGCGGCTGACCAGGGCTTTATAGGCGGACGGGAGGAGTTCGCCCCAGTGGACGATGGTCGGCGGCACCCAGGCATCAGCGCCGGCAAAGCGGGTGACTTCGCCATGGATGAGGTCGAAATCCTTGCCGACCTTCTCAGCGCTGGCGTATTGATAGGGCCGGTCAGGGAATTCGCAGTAGGCATGCCAGGTCAGGCGCATCCAGTCGCTCTGGTCGCTGAACTGGCTCTTCCAGGTGTCGGGGACGCAGGTCAGGTCAAAGTCGGAATCATGGCTCTTGAAGAAGAGATTGAGGGTGAACTTGGCGCCGAAGTCGTCATGGAGCTTCTTGAGCTGCTTCAGGTACAGGTTGTCAAAGATGGACTTGGGCTTGTTTTTCACCAGGTCTTGCAGGAAGAACATGTTGTCGTCAATGGAGAAGCGGAAGCGCTTGACAGAATTTTTATCCCAGATGACTTTGATTTGGTGCTCGGCCGCGCCTTGCACGCCTTGGGCAATGGCGGTGATGGTGTTTTCAAAACGGTCAATGGTGATTTTCGCCAAGAACGTCTCGCCGTCGCGCCGGGCAGGAACGCCGTTGACGGTGACAGCTGCGCCCAGCGGCGCAGTGCCTTTGACCTCAATGGTCAGGCCCTGCGGTGTCTGTCGGCCGTACTGATGGTTGAGAATGGCGCCGTGAAAGGGGTGACAGATGTGCAACATGGTCGTCTCCTGATGAAAAAAGTCCGTTGAAAGCAGGAACAGGGAAAAAATAGGCGCGAAAAACTTCTTTGCAAGTATCCTAAGCGGAAATCAGGCATTATTGTATGATGGGTCTGTCCGATAAATAGTAATATACCGCCTAAGCCGCAGTTTTCCGCTGGCGTTGGCGGCTATCGTCGGTAGGCGCTCTTGTTGCCCGGGCGCATGGAGTGAGAAAAGCCAGCCTTTTTTTCATTGCCATGCCTGGGCAGAAATTATGGAAGGCTCGGCCTGGGCCAGAAAAAACTTGGAGGAATTGCGATTATGACCCCAGCGAATTTGACCGAAGCAATCGACGCCTTGGCCGGATATTTGCGTTCAGCGACCCGGATAGCCTGCTTGACCGGAGCGGGCATGTCGACCGAAAGCGGCATCCCCGACTACCGCTCATCATCTACAGGACTGTACCGCACCCTGACCAGCGAGGAGGTTTTTGACATCCAGCGATTTCGTTCTGACCCGAGTGATTTTTATCGTGTCATTGGGCCGTTGTATATCTCGATTGAGGAGGCTAAGCCCAATGTCGGCCACCTGGCGCTGGCGGAACTGGCGGAACGATGCGGAAAAAGCGTCAAGATTGCGACGCAGAACATCGACGGCTTGCACCAGAAGGCCGGCCGCGTCGATGTCTACGAAGTGCATGGCACGATGCGGACGCTGACCTGCCTGAGCTGCGGCGGCCAGGTCGACAGCGGGTCTCAGCGGGAACGCCTGCAAGCCGGCGAATTGCTCCGGCACCACTGCAACGGCGTCTTGAAGCCGGATATCACGTTTTACGGCGAAATGCTTCCGAGTAAGCCGTTGGCCTTAGCGCGGCAGGCGATGCTCGAGGCTGACCTGGTTATGGTGCTGGGTACCTCGCTGCTCGTGTATCCGGCTGCGGCACTGCCGTCCATGCGCAGCCAAGGTTGTCCCCTGGTGATTATCAATCGCGATGCGACTGCTATGGACGATCAAGCCAACCTGGTGATTAACGACAGCATCGGCAGTGTGCTTCCCCAAGCAGTGGCTAAACTCTGAGAATGCTGAATGGTGAATGGTGAATGGTGAATGGTGAATGGTGAATGGCGAGTGGCGAGGGGCGTGTTGTAGTCCAAGCGGATTTCGTATCTTCCGCCACACTGTCCATCAAAGTCCATAGGGTGGATTACCGTCCACAGCCTGAGCCCCGGAGGGGCGACACCATGAGTAACCCCAGGTGGAGCGAAGCGGAACCTGGGGGTGGAAGCCCCCCAAACCTGAGCCCCGGAGGGGCGACACAAAAGTGCTGATTTGCAGAAAATCTTTCCCAAAAAGCAAGAAGTAGATCGATAGTAGTACAGCCGCAGAGCAGTAGTAGCTCGAAACATACTTGTTCAGGGCAACGCCCATGACTGATAGGTTCAAACATGGAGAAGTTTTGATGAAATCTCAATCTTATTCAGCTCTTGTCACTGGCGGCGCCGGCGCTCGTGGCATTGGCCTTGGCATCAGCACGGCTTTGGCCCAGGCCGGCTATGATCTCGCCATCATCGGCGCCCGGCCGGAAAACCTGGTCGTTGACACCTTGACGGCCTTGCGCCAGGCGGGCGTCGCCGTCACCTATGCCCAATGCGACATCGCTGACCGCAATGCCCGCGAAAAAGCCTTGGAAAAACTCTGGCAGGAATTGGGGCCAATCAATTTTCTGGTCAACAACGCCGGCATCGCGCCGCGTGTCCGGGCTGATATCCTGGATGCGACCGAAGAGAGCTTCGTCGAAGTGATGCGCACGAATTTGCAGGGCCCGTATTTTTTGACGCAGTCGTTTGCGCGGCGTCTGCTGGCAGCGCGTCAGTCGAATCCTGAACTCGCCGGCGCCATCGTGAACATATCGTCGATTTCAGCGACGACGGCCTCGGTCAGCCGCGGCGAATACTGCTTGTCCAAGGCCGGCGTGAGCATGGCTACCCGCCTGTGGGCTGCCCGGCTCGGCGAATACAACATCCCCGTCTATGAAATCCAGCCTGGGATTATCCAGACGGATATGACCGCCGCGGTGACGGAAAAATACGACCGCCTGATTCAGGACGGACTTTGCCTGCAAGCTCGTTGGGGGCTGCCAGAGGACATCGGGCGGGCCGTGCTTATGCTGCTGCGCGGCGACTTGGCGTATTCAACCGGACAGGTGATTATGATTGACGGCGGCATGAACATACCGCGCCTGTGATGCCCGAGTCGCCAACCCCAGAAGCGTCCGCCACAGAAGTCCGGCGGAAATCGTCAGCCTGAGTCAGGAGAAGGAAGATGACAGTCATTGATGTTCATGCGCATGTGCCAGCTGCAAGCCAATGGGACGAATTTTTGCGGGAGATGCGCGACCACGGCATTGACATTACCATAGTCAGCTCGCTCGGCGTCAGCGGTTGGCCGCAGTTCCCTGACTCCGCGCAGATTCGGGCGGCCAACGAACAGGCAGAGGAATTTTCCCGTTATGCCGGCGGCAGGATACTCTGGCTGGCCTACTTGAATCCGCAGAACGACGACTGGCCAGAAGAATTGACCCGCTGCGTTGAGCGCGGCTGCCGTGGGATCAAATTATGGATTTCACTGCGCGATCCGGTCACAGGTTCGCTGGAGCGGACGCCGCCCGTGCTGGAGCGGGCGCAGGAACTCGGGCTGCCAGTGTTGATTCATACGTTCCACCGCACGGACCCCCTGCTGCCCGGGGAAGTCAGCGTCGCTGACGTCGCTGCCTGGGGCCGACAATTTCCAGGCTTGACGCTGATCGCAGCGCACGCCGGCTGCAACTGGCATCAAACCCAGGGAATTCTCTACGACATCCCCAATGTCCTGGTCGACGTCTGTGGCGGTATGCCTGAGGCCGGCATGGTCGAGACCTTGACCGACGAATTGGGCGCTGCCCGGGTTCTGTACGGCTCTGACGCCCTGGGACGGAGCTTCAGCTCGCAGCTGGCCAAGGTGCGCCTGGCCACAGTCACTGAGGCCGAGCAAGAGGAAATCCTTGGCCGGGCTGCGGCTCGCGTGTTTCGCATCACCGAGGCTGATTTGGCTGCTGCGCGGCAAGCCGCAGCGTCACTGCCCGCAACGCCCTGGGCCGTGCTGCCTGATATGACTGAAGACCACTTCCTGTTTGCCGGCGATTTGCCTTTCCGGTACAGTCCGCTTCCCGAGATGGCAGATTTGACTACGGCGCTGCGTCGGCACGGTATCGGTCGCGCTTTTTGCGCGTTTGGCCCATCCTTGTATGCCCTTGACATGGCTGCGGAAAACCGCCTGCTTGCCGGCGCAGTCGCGGCTTTGGGCGACGACTGCCTGCAACCGCTGGCGACCCTGCTGCCCACTGCCTACAACTGGCGTGAGACCTTGGCTGAAGCCCGGCGGCTCTGCGCGGGCGGCATCGTCTTCCCCTATCTGCATGACTGGGATATACGCGATTCGCAATTCCGAGACTTCTTTGCCGCCTGTGCGGACGCGCATTTCCCGCTGTGGATCAACGTCAATCTGCATGACTATCGCTTCCGACCGCGTGGAACCAGCCCCCGTCGAACCGCCTCAGTCGAGACGATTGACTTCCTGGCTACAGCTCCAGTTAACAGCTATGTCATCCAGTGCGCTGCTGCGGCGGAAGTCCAGGCTGGCCTGGCTCTGGGACGTGCGGATGTGCGCTTTGACATCAGCCGACTGGTTGACAGCTCCGGCGCCTTGCGGAACACAATCGCCCGGCACGGCGCCGACCGCCTGGTTCTGGGCAGCGAATTCCCGTTCCGGCACCTGCGCACCAATGCTGCCTGCGCCCGCTGGATTTGCCAGCCAGAAGATAGGAAAACTCCGGTTAAGGTTTGACTTTTTGAACGCAGATGAATAAAGTATCTTGTCGATTATGACCTGTCTTTATCATGTCCGATAAGCAAGTCATTCCTGTCATGTAGTCATTCTATCAAGGAGAAAATCATGCGAAAATTAAACGTCGCGGTCGTTGGTCTGGGTTGGGTGGCGGAAGCGCACATTGCGGCCTTCAACGCTACGGATGGCGCTCAAGTGACGACGGTATGCAGTTCGCGCAATCCATCGCCAGCAGAAGTCGAAGCCCGTTACGGCGTTCCACTGAAAGTTTATTCCGACTACAAAAAGATGCTGGCTGATCCCGACATTGATGTTGTCTCTTTGTGCAGCGCCAATCCTTTGCATCCGTCCCAGGCCCTGGCAGCCATCAAAGCTGGCAAGCATGTCTACATTGAGAAGCCGATCGCCCTTAATTACGCTGATGCCAAGAAGATGCACCAGGCGATCGCTGCCAGTAAATCCAAGGTCTGCGTCGGCTTCGAATTGCGCTTCAGCAAACACTTCACCTTGATCATGTCACTGTTGGATAAGGGGCTTCTGGGCGAACTGCATTATGGCGAAGCCGATTATTATCACGGCATTGGCCCCTGGTACGGCCAGTTCCGCTGGAGCAAGAAGGTTGACGGCGGCGGCAGCGCACTGCTCAGCGCTGGCTGCCATGCTATGGACGCCCTGATCAAGCTGATGGGCGAACCAGTCGTCGAAGTGACCAGCTATTCAACCAAGAGCCAGGCCGAAAGCTTCGCTGAATATGAATTCGACCCGTGCAGCGTGACTATTTTGAAATTTGCCAACGGCAAGATCGGCAAAGTGACCGCCTGTATCGACTGCTTGCAGCCGTACTATTTCCATTTCCATCTGGTCGGCAGCAAGGGCAGCCTTCTCGACAACAAGATTTATACGACCGAACTGCCCGGATTGCTCAAGGAAAAATGGACTGTCCTGGAAACTGTCCCGGTTGACTCAGGGGAAGTCCTCGACCATCCTTATCTCCCGCAGTGCCAGGCTTTTGTCGATAGCATCATCCAGGACAAACCCATGCCCTTGACAGGTTTTGGCGAGGCATTTGAGACGCATCGGGTGATTTACGCCGCTGATCAGTCGGCGCGCCTGGGCCGGCCGGTCAAGCTGTCGGAATTCGCTTGATGTCAGTCCACGGGTTGGCTCAAGCCTGCTTTGGAAAAATTATAGTAACATCCTCTATAGCAAAAGCTTGAGTTGCAATCCTATTGGTGCTTGGGGGCTCCAGGGCTTGGAGCCCCTAAGCGTATCCTTGAGACGGGTTTGTTGCTTTTCCGGAAAGAAGCGGTTGATAAGGGCATCCTTAGGCAAAGGAAAATGGAAACTATGAAACTCACGTGGGCACGGACTGGTCTGCCGAAAAATCTGGCTACCCTCTTGGAAACCCTGGGCGAGGAATATTCCCTGCAAGAAGTCGATGCCAAGGCCAATTTGGTTTTTGAGCAATCGGCGCGACCGGAAGAATTGACAGTACGGCGCCAAGACGGGAAATGGTTTATCCGCGCTGGCCGCGGTCATGGCTTTGCCCGCGGCGTCGGCCTTGCCCTGGCCGGC
>Ga0209510_1000647_pt1 | contig 45928 bp, 36 predicted proteins | sample BiotimSIPDNA_FD_185749 | JGI IMG/M metagenome (GOLD analysis project Ga0209510, IMG submission 185749) | Anaerobic biogas reactor microbial communites from Washington, USA - Biogas_R1 time_0 SIP DNA (SPAdes) (version 2) | ecosystem: Engineered > Bioreactor > Anaerobic > Unclassified | place...
ACAGGAAATCAATCGCATTGAACAGTGGCTGAACACATATCCCCGGAAGATACTGGACTACAGGACGCCACAAGAAGAATACGACCGGGTCGCTTAACAACTGCGACACTTAATGTTGCAATCCGCATAATTTGAGGATTGACGATTTTTTGTCGTCAGATTTCGGTTGGGTGGGATATAATATAAAGAACAATTAGATTTAAAGACCAGATAAATGATGCATGCGAGATCCCTTGCGTAAGCGAGGAGCGACGGCGCGTTGAGTAACCGGGCGATTATAGATGATGCGAGGTGTGAGAATATGTCGACGATGAACAATTTATGTAATGAGACTGCGGCAAGGATTCGCGAACTTCGAGAGTCTTCGGACGCGACCATTGATGATACGGCTGCGAAGATGGGCATATCTCCGGATCAACTCCGGATGTATGAAGAGGGTAAGACGGACATTCCGATTGGCATTTTATATTCGGCGGCGGGCATATTCGGCGTCGATTTGACCGATCTTATGACGGGAAAATCTCCGAACCTCTCTCGTTATTGTGTCGTTCGAAGCGGAAAAGGCCCCGAAATTGAGCGCTATCCCGGATATCGTTTCCAGAGCCTTGCTTTTGATTTTCAAAACCGACTGTTTGAACCGCTGATGGTTACGCTAAATCCCGATATGAATGCGACAATCGCGCCCGTAACGCACGGAGGACAAGAGTTTAACCTTGTTATGTCGGGACGAATCCGTGTAATCATCGGGGGAAGTTCCATCGAGCTGAATACCGGAGACAGCATTTTCTTCGACCCCTCGATTCCGCATGGCCAGCTCGCGCTGGACAATCAATCGGCATCGTTTCTTACCGTCATTATGCACGATCATCCGTCGGATTCGATGAAGCAATAACAGTTCATCAATTGCGAATATCCGTCGGAGTTGTTGATGAAAAAACGGTTCATCAATTGCCATCACCCGTCAGAGTTGTTGATGAAAAACGTTTTTGTATCACGGTTTCCGGACAGAGCTGACGAAACAAAGATGAATATGTAAATCACGATTACCCGCAAAATTGATAAAGCAACAAAGGAGTTCGTATGTTATCAAGATTTCTACAAAGAGAGTCTTTCGACTCGTACGCAGATTTTATGAACAATTACCGCGTAGAGGTGCCCGAAAATTTCAATTTTGCGCGGGATGTTGTTGATGCTTGGGCTCTTGAGGACCAAGAGAAGCCGGCGCTCGTCTGGTGCAATGATGCCGGGGACGAGAAGCGGATGCGTTTTTCGGATATCTCAATGGAGAGTGCCAGGGCAGCTGCGGCTTTTTCGAAAATGGGAATGAAAAAGGGCGACACGGTTCTGTTCCTCATGAAGCGACGCTGGCAGTTTTGGGTCTATGCACCGGCCTTTATGCGCTTGGGTGTCGTATTTATTCCCGCGACCGTTCAACTCACTAAGAAGGATATCGAGTATCGTGTCGAGGCGGCATCGGTAGATATGATTATTACGATCACAGAGCCCGAGATATCAAGAGCCGTCGAAGATGCTTTGCCGGCTTGTCCCAACGTGCGAGTCGTCGGCTACATTGAGTCCGAACCTTTGGCAAAAGCGAAAGAAAAAGCATTTTTCGCGCCTGACGGTTGGGTGGACTTAAACCGCACCATTGCTGCAATCAGCGACGACGAAGCTATAGCGATGAGAGATTCAGAGTTGTCTGTCGGGGGCAAGGACCCGATGCTTTTGTACTTTACTTCCGGAACCACCGGCATGCCCAAGATGGTGCTTCACAATTACGAGCACCCACTCGGACATATCGTCACGGCGCACTACTGGCAGCAACTTCGATCGGACGATTTGCACATCTCTGTGGCAGATACCGGCTGGGCCAAGTGTGGCTGGGGAAAGATATACGGCCAATGGATCTGTGGTGCTGCGAACTTCGTATACGATATGGATCGCTTCAACGCTCAGGATCTTCTCGAAAAAATATCACACTACAAAGTGACGACGTTCTGTGCTCCGCCGACGATTTACCGTTACATGATACAGGAAGACTTGTCAAAATATGATTTATCGGCGCTACGAATGGCGCTGACCGCCGGTGAGCCATTGCAGGCGGAGGTTTTCAATCGCTTCCGCGATGGGACCGGACTTCAAATCATGGAAGGATTCGGGCAGACCGAGACCAGTGTTCTTTGCGCCAGTTTCCCTTGGGATGAGCCGCGTCCCGGCTCTATGGGAAAGCCGGCTCCTTTATACAAACTTGACATCATCGATGACGATGGACAGTCTTGCCCGCCCGGCACAGAGGGACGTGTCGTTGTCACCGGACTGGACGACGGATTGCCTGTGGGATTGTTCTGCGGCTATTATCGTGACGAGGCGACAACGCGCTCGGTTTGGCACGACGGATATTATGAGACCGGGGATGTCGCATGGCGCGATGAGGACGGCTTTTATTGGTTCGTCGGGCGATCGGATGACGTGATTAAGTGTTCGGGCTACCGTATCGGACCCTTCGAAGTCGAAAGTGCGCTTCAGACCCACCGCGCTGTCCTTGAGTGTGCCATCACGGCGGCACCGGATGAGATTCGCGGTCAGGTCGTCAAGGCAACGATCGTACTGGCTCCGGGCTATGAGCCGACCGATGACCTAAAGCATGAGCTCCAAGCGCATGTCAAGCACGTGACAGCGCCGTACAAATACCCGCGTATCATCGAGTTCGTGACGGAACTTCCGAAGACGATCAGCGGCAAAATTCGCCGAGTGGAAATACGTGGCAATGATGAGAAGAAGTAGAGGAATATAGATATATATTGCTGCAAAAATTGATTGATTTCGCTAACTTGAGGCGTTTTGCTTTAGCATCCTGGACGCGCATGTCAATAAAGTAAATGCATTCTTTTCGGCATTTGGATATATCGTAGAAGAATAGAATCGATTGCCGGGAAACATTTATAGCGGAGGCGCTATTGACAGATTTCAAGTGTATATTTTCTTGTCGTGAAAGGGGCAGAACATGAACTTAATTGGCATGCTAATTCGAGTTATTATCAGACAAGTCATTCGGCTTTATCAAATTTCGCGTAAATAATTAAACTGAATCATCGGCTGGAGGTATCATATGCCGGATTTTTTTGAAAAGGTTTTTTTTGGCAACACCGTGGCTCGATATGCTGTTTTTCTCGGGGTGTTACTGCTATCTTGGATTGTGATTCGGGTGATTTCGAAATTTGTGCTCAAGAAATTGTCGATGAGAAAAGAGCAGAAGGAATCATCAGCGCTTACAATTATTTATGATAGCAGTCGCAAGTATCTCGTGCCGCTCTCGTATGTTGTTGCTCTTTACTTTTCGCTGCAAGTTCTGACTCTTTCTGCCAAGACGGTCATCAATGTCAGACATGGCATTGTTGCCGTCATCACCATAATTTTGGCAGTGTTTTTTTCCGGAGTGGCGGTATATGTATTTCGCAAGTATTGGGAGATTAAGCATCCCGAGCCACAAAGCAATATGGCGGCGAGATGGATCAGCGGTGCCATAAAGATTCTGATTTGGGCGGTAGCCATTCTGTTGTTTTTGGATAATATAGGTGTTCGAATCACTGCGCTGGCTGCCGGACTCGGTGTCAGCGGAATCGCTATCGCCTTTGCCGCACAGTCCATATTAGCAGATATTTTTTGCTATTTCTCGATCGCTATCGATCGTCCATTCGATATTGGTGATTTTATCATCGTTGGGGCACAGTCCGGCAATGTTGAGCATATCGGAATTAAGACGACTCGCGTAAGAAGCTTGTCCGGCGAAGAACTGGTTTTTTCGAACGTCGATCTGACATCGTCCCGAATTCAGAATTTCAAAACAATGACGCGCAGAAGAATCGTTTTTCGATTAGCAGTGACTTACGATACTTCTGCAAATACACTCAAAGAAATTCCTGATCTGATTCGAGATATTTTCGCCGAAGTAGCCCAAGCAGAACTTGCCCGCGTTCATTTTGTCGGATTCGGTGTATCAAGTTTAGATTTTGAGATTGTATACTTTGTTCCTAGCGGAGATTTTGACGTTTATCTGGATTTACACCAAAAAATCAGCCTCTTGATCAAAGAGCGCTTTGACCAAAAGGAGATTAGTTTTGCGTTCCCGACACAAACTGTGCGTGTGGTTGCCGCCGGTGTAGCGACGACCGGAATTGAGGAACAGGCCCCATGATGCGGGGGTAATGTCGACTACAAGCGACGTTGTACGCGCGTTTTCACCGGCAAACTAGCAACGTGATGCGCGCCAATCAGACTTGAGGCGAAGGCGCCTTGATGACAATGAGTTCAAGTACATCATGGTGCCTATTTCCGACGTTCATCTTGGTCTTGTGCGGAATTTTCAAGAGAGAACCTGAGACGTACTCATGCGTATCCTGATCATCCAAACGAATTGACAATGTACCACGAAGCACTGTCATATAAACATTTGAATTTGCAAAATGCTCCGGCAGACCTTCGTCTTTTCCGAAAATCATGTGAATGTAATGCACATTTTCGTCCATGACGATTTTTTCGATGGTTTTTTCGTCGGTTTGGGCGAGTTGGAATAATTCTTCAACCATGGATTATCTCCTCCTTAAGAGTAAATTCTTAACATCAGTATATCAGGATGAACGGGTTGGCCGCGTTGTAAATACAACGAGAAGAATCTTCGAAATTGAATACTACCGGCAAAACCTCTCTCCCACGGCACTTTTGCCGGTATCCCGCGCGACGCGAAAATCTTCGAAATCGGAAACTACCGGCAAAACCTCTCTCCCACGGCACTTTTGCCGGTATCCCGCGCGACGCGAAAATCTTCAATCTCGAAAACTACCGGCAAAACCTCTCTCCCACGGCACTTTTGCCGGTATCCCGCGCGACGCGAAAATCTTCGAAATTGAATACTACCGGCAAAATCTCTCTCCCACGGCACTTTTGCCGGTATCCCGCGCGACGCGAAAATCTTCGAAATTGAATACTACCGGCAAAATCTCTCTCCCACGGCACTTTTGCCGGTATCCCGCGCGACGCGAAAATTTTCGAAATCGGAAACTACCGGCAAAACCTCTCTCCCACGGCACTTTTGCCGGTATTCCGCGCGACGCGAAAATCTTTGAAATCGGAAACTACCGGCAAAACCTCTCTCCCACGGCACTTTTGCCGGTATCCCGAGACCTCGTCTTCACCCGCGCCGCTCGTGCTGTAATTCAAACTCTTTTGCCGGTCATATCAATTCGTCTGTCGCTCGCCTCGTCTTGTGTGATACTTTTTAAGCAGGAACAATGCAATAAAATGGAGTATAATGTACGAGCACTTCACCATCTCGAAGTCAAAGACTCGGATAACGGCTCTAGCGTCATCAATGTTCTCGATGATTTAACTCTATAAAGGATGTTCTATGATACGCCAAGAATTTTTACCTACTACTAAAGCGGATATGCTGGACAGGGACTGGCACTGGTATGATTTTCTGCTGGTGACAGGGGATGCCTATGTCGATCACCCCTCGTTCGGCGTGTCTGTTATCGGACGCCTGCTCGAAAGTCGCGGATTTCGTGTTGCGATTTTGGCCCAGCCGGCGTGGAATAATGCGGAGGCGTTCACATCAATGGGACGGCCGAGGCTCGCAGTGATGATTAGCGCGGGCAATCTGGATTCGATGGTGGCGCATTATACCGCGTCCAAAAAGAAACGTAACCAGGATTTCTATTCACCGGGCAAAGCCATAGGTAAGAGGCCGGACCGCGCAAGCATCGTCTATTCGAATCGGGCACGAGAGGCTTTCGGCTCGGAAATACCTATTATTTTGGGCGGTCTTGAAGCGTCGCTTCGTCGTTTTGCGCACTATGATTATTGGGATAATAAAGTTCGCAGAAGTATCCTTTTTGATGCTGCGGCGGATATGTTGGTTTATGGCATGGGTGAGCGCGCAGTATTGGATCTTGCCGCCCGGCTCAAAAAGGGTGAACCTATCCACCGCATGAGAGATATTCCGGGAACGGCTTTCGTCGTCTCTGATTTGGAGTCTGATGCCTCGTCATTGAGCGTTAAGGGCAACCGGGGTCAGACCGACTTAGATCGGCTTTCACAGAATGCCGATGCATCTGAAACGGCCCGGAATTCGCAGGCGACCACATCAAAGACCGTGTCTGCGCAAGCGGATTCGACATCGGTCCTTATGAATGCGGTGATGTGTCCGAGTTTTGAAGAGGTCAAAGCAGACCGATATAAATACGCGGAAGCGACTAGGATTCAATATGAAGCGCACGATGCCGTTTCCGGGAATACAGTCATTCAGGCCCATGAACATCGTTATCTCGTCGTCATGCCGCCTCAGATGCCGCTTGACACGGCAATGCTCGATAAAGTTTCCGAATTGCCATATCTTCGCGCTTATCACCCGGATTATGATTCGGAAGGCGGCGTGCCTGCTCTTGATGAGGTGCGCTTCTCAATCATTCACAACAGGGGATGCTTTGGCGCTTGCAATTTCTGCAGTTTAGCTTGGCATCAGGGTCGTATGGTCACTTCAAGAAGCCATGACTCTGTGCTCAAAGAAGCAGAGCTTTTGACACATCACGAAGACTTTAAGGGCTATATCCATGATGTCGGTGGTCCGACGGCGCAGTTTAGAACCGCATCTTGTGATATCCAGAAAGACAAGGGTATGTGTAAAAACCGCAAGTGTTTGACACCAACGCCTTGTAAAAAACTAATAGTGGATCACAGTGATTATCTCGCCTTACTTCGTAAAATGCGAAATATCCCCAAAATCAAGAAAGTTTTTGTTCGATCCGGAATACGATTTGATTATTTGATGGCGGATTCCGATACGACATTTTTCAAAGAACTTGTGGCACATCACATATCCGGTCAACTCAAAGTGGCGCCGGAGCATTGTGCGGATCATATTCTCGATTATATGGGCAAGCCGCATTTCGACGTATACAGACGATTTATGAATCTATATGCCAAGTTCAATCGCAGCGAGGGCAAGAATCAATTTTTGGTGCCTTATTTGATGTCTTCGCACCCGGGCTCGACGTTATCGGATGCGGTTGAATTGGCGGAATTTTTGCACCGAGAGGGTGTGCGACCGGAGCAGGTCCAAGATTTTTATCCGACACCGGGAACGATTTCGACATGCATGTATTTTACCGGAATCGATCCGTTTACAAATCGATCGGTCTATGTCGCTCGGACGCCTCACGAAAAAGAACTCCAGAGAGCGCTTCTCCAGTACTTTTTACCGGAGAATCGTGATTTGGTGGCGGAGGCATTGAGGAAAGCGCATCGCCTGGATTTGATAGGGCACGATCCGAAGTGTCTGATTCGTCCACCCAGAAAACCAACTGCCGAGCAATTTGTCACCAAGACACGTGCGCAAAAGATTCGGAAAAGCACCAATCGAGTTTTTTCCGGCGATGGAGTCATGGGTAAGCCCGGCGCCTCGCACAAGCCGATTGCGAGACATAAGCCCGATATCTCGAAAAAGCCTTCAAGTCGAAGGTCGAGAGATAAAGGGCGTGGGTGAGTGTAATCACAACTTGAATTGAGTTATGAGAAATCGATACTGAGCATTCGGCATGCCAATAGAATAACGACAAACAATAAAAATATATCGATAATCGATATTTTTCTATTGATTTTCAATATAATCCTCTTTATAATGTCTTTATCGAGCACATAGGTTTATTGCCGATGTTATTCAGCGACATTTTTGGAGGTTTCTATGGGGCAACTTAAAAATAACCATCTCGCCTTGGTCTTGCGCATCATTGCAGATATCTTGATCGCTTCCGGTTTCTTATCACTATTCTTTATACCATCGGTCATTCGTTCGTTTTACGATATTTTATATGATTCCGGAGCTCGTACGGAGAATATTCGGACGCCTTTTGAACCATACGATTTCGCTGTGGCGTTCGTGTATGTTTGCGCGGTTCTATTTATTGGGATACTTATCGCGGGCCATTTCATCCTTCGAACACTCGAAAAGGGGAATCCGTTTGATGCTCGAAATTCGCGTCGTTTTACGATCGTCGGGCTCATCTCATTACTGCTAACGATCGTCTTTGTCGCGAAGATTTTCATGTACAACACGCTGCTCACGATGCTCGCGGCTGCGCTGTTCCCATTGATTGGACTGGTTGCTTTTGTCTTAGCCGAAGTTTTCAAGCAGGCTTCTGATTTATGGCATGAGCACCAACTGACGGTATAAATTCTTATGGCAGGGGCTTTTATTAATAACATACTGAAGAAGAGGAGGACCGCATGCCTATTCGAATCAATTTAGATGTGCTAATGGCAAAGAAACGTATTGGCATTAATGTTTTGTCTGAGAGAATCGGGCTGACCCAGGCGAACTTGTCAATTCTGAAGAATGATAAAGCCAAGGCGATTCGTTTCTCGACGCTTGAGGCGATATGCAGAGAGTTAGAATGCCAACCCGGAGATATTATTGAGTATATTGCAGAGGAGGAAGAGTAATATGAGTAATTATCATAAAACAATCATAGCGTCAATTATCACCGCGGCAGCGTTGGTGGAATTCTTCTTGATCAGAGGTGGACAAGCACAACTGAATTTAACGTTATTATTTGCTACGATTATGGCGGTGTTCTTCTTGACTGTACCTCGAAAACGTCCGGAAGGAGCTAAGAAAATCAGTGTATTTGAGATTATTATGATCATCTGTATCATCGGAGTTACCTTATCATATACACTTTTCGACAACTCAGGTCTTCAGGTATTGAACTTTATTTCGTTGGCCTTTATGATGGCGGTATTGTTTCTTTCAAGAATCGCGGATGGCAAATTCGGCATTGAGCGTCCCGGCTTTTTAGCGGAAGTATTTGCGGGTATTGTGTCGAGACCTTTCGTGAATCTTTTGGGATCATTTTTTCTGGCTCGAGAAGAGAAAAAGGTCCAGCGGCTCTCACAGACGCCTGATGAAGTGAGTGCGGATCCCGCACGTGAGTCGTCCGAGTTGAAGAAGAAAGTAATGATGAATGCGATTCAAATCATTATCGGACTGATGATCGGTGTACCTCTCATTTTAGTATTATCAACGCTTCTTGCAGGGTCGGATGCCGTATTTGGTACGTGGACGAGTCAATTCCTTTCCAATATAGCCTTCGACTTTAATCTCGTGGATCTTATTTTAAGAGGCTTTATGTTTGTCATGGTCTGGCCGTTTGTGGACAGTGTGATCATAAGCTATTTCAAGAAGCGATTCCTAACGAATAGAATTCTAATGGAGACGGATGACTCGCAGAGAATGACGTATCTTCCTTCGTTCACTGTCGGCACCGTCCTTGTGATGGTCAATGTTGTGTATATTGTCTTTGCCGTTGTTCAAGCCGGTTATTTTTTCGGTGCATTTAGTGGTGTTTTACCAAGTAATATCACTTATGCCGAGTATGCGCGAAGTGGTTTCTATGAGTTATTAGCCGTATCTGTCATTAATGTCATTATGGTGATGTTGACGGTTACGTATACTCGAAGAGAAGGTAAATCGGGCATTTTCATTCGCAGTCTCGGTTTGTCCCTGATTGCCCTCAGTGCGGTTCAAGTCGTATCGGCCATGTCTCGAATGTATTTATACGTCGATGCTTATGGGTTGTCTGAGGACCGGTATTTGTCGAGTGCGTTTATGCTCTTGATTGCATTTGTATTCTTACTCTTGACGATTCGAGAGTTCGTACCGAAGTTTCAGTTTTTTAAGGGTGTTGTTTTGGCAGGCGCGATTGCATTGCTGATGATGAACTTCAGTGTGCCGAATGCGAGAGTGGCGGAATATAATATCAATCGATATTTAAGCGGCAAATCATACGAACTTGATGTGGAGTATCTGTATGAAAATTCTGCGGACTCCTTATGGGTCCTTAATGAGAGCAAAAAGGATTCGAAAAGTATAGCGGTGCTCGTTGAAGAATTAGAGGATCATGACAATCTTTACATCGATGATACTCACGGAAAAGGATTCTTTACAGATGAATTAGAAGAAGACTGGGCCACCTTCAATCTCAGCCGATTTCGAGTGATGCTCCAGGAGGATTAATGCCGAAGAAAACTTCTTATGAGCACATAGTAGATAACGCCCCGATTTGAAAGAATCTGATGCTCGAGTTTATAACCCAGCAAATAGAAATCCTCTATCTCTTTTTCGTCGGGGATGTGGTTGCCATATTTCAAGCGGATGTATGCTTCCCAAGAAGGAGCAAGATCTCGAAGTGCAATGGATTTTTCGTTACGCTTCAGATATTCCGACAGGGTTTCGTCCGGAACTCGAAGATACCCCAGGATACGAGTCTGTCTTACTGATCTTTCGAACAGCACCTGGCATTGTTGCGCCGCTGTGGGGTATCGCTTGAAAAAACGTTTTCTCATAAAGGCAAGATCCTTAAGCAACAACGTTGTACGTGCGACCATGATAAATATTAAAAGAATAACTAAAGCGATAAAGATAAAATAAAGATTGTCGACAAATCCTCGAGGAGCCGTATTGGAAGTTTTCACAGGGCCGGGTGTGATCTCTGACGTATCAAAAGGGGTCGGCGAAGGGCTGATCCGTGCGGTGATCGGACCTTCGATAATATCCGGGTCGATGCCGGTATCATAATAATCCTGAGCACTTCTTCCGGACGGGTCAAATCGAACCCAGCCGATACCTTTAAAATAGATCTCACACCACGCATGAGCAGAGGCATTCGTCGCTACAAAATGAAAACTGTCACGCTCGGTCGGGCTTCTGTGGAGAGCGAGTCCGGTGACATATCGTGACGGGAGACCGTTCGCACGAGCCATAACCGCCATGGCAGTTGAAAAGTATACGCAATATCCTTCGCGCGTCTCAAGAAAATAACTTACAAAGTCCCGGCCTTCGGGCGGATCGCCGGGCTCCAGCGTATACATACAATTATCTGAAAGCCAGGTCTCGATGGCGACGGCTTTAAGGTAAGGCGAATCAATGCCGCTCGTAATTTCGAGAGCTTGATTATTAACGTCCTGCGGTAAACTCTCCGGCAATTGCAAGTATTTTTGCTGAATGGATTCATAATATGGATCTTTTTCGCCCTCAATGATCGATTCCAGTTCGAGCATATTCTCCTCGAAAAACGGACTTTTTCGGTCGATGTATTCCGTCTTAAGTTTGTAGTTGATGCCTCTCCGGGCAGTGCCGTCCAAAAACAGTTCGGCTTGCGAGTTGAAGAAGATAAGTTCATCATCAAAATTGGCGTCATAAATTATTGGATTTTGTCCGATCTGAAAAATTGTCCTTCCGTATATTCTGGAATAGATTCGAAAGACAGACGAGGTCGTCATTTTTTCAAGAATGATTTCGGATTCATTGCCTCCGGAAGGCAGTTTTTCTAAAAATGCGTCATCACGCTCACCGCGCAGGAGAAGACCGTTATATCGATATTGAGTTATTGGACTGTAGTCGGTCCAGCTGGCTCCGTCGTAAACGCTGTAATAGTTGCCGGACAAAGAAATGGGTGTCTCGGTGAAGACATTCATCACAATGGAATGGTTCAGCGTTACATTTCCGCCCAGACGGGAACCCAGAGGCTGATATCCATAGCCTGAAATATTGAACAGCCCTTGTTGTGGCATGCGCTCGCCCTCGAGTTGCATCAATGCAGCAAAATCGCGAGTAACGCGAACAAGGAAATCCGACTGCCAACGCCCGTCTTCTTTGGGGGCAACAAGAAATGAAGACGCTAAAATAACAATAGTCAGAAGACCTGCGGTCAAAGTATGATAAGCACCCGATATGTTTCGGTCTTCGGATAACAAACGCGCGTGAGCCTTTGAACGCGATTTTGACAAGGACACCATTACAACAAAGAGAACGATTGTTGCCATAAGAAAGAAATGATCTTGCCCCGAGAAAAACGCCCAGATGATAAGAAAGGCGGAAGTTGCGAAAATGACGATGAACCAATGAAAACGACGATAGAATATGAAGAGGACTAAGTTGATACCCAAGAACACTATAAAATGAAACATGTAAAGAAGCGCAGACTTGGGCGTAGAGGTATTTAGGACATTGTCGCGAATCCATGCAAAAAACACATTTTGAAGCAAGCTCATCCGGCCGGAGACATAGTAGTACAAAAAGACGATGAGGAACGCCGCGAAAATAGAGGGTATTATATAAACTTTTCTCGTCAACAGAAGAATGACAATAGCAGCCGGCAACGACAAAAGAATCAACATCGGAAAAGAAGGGGTGGTTTTTATCATTGATGGAAAGACGACAACCGACAGACACGCACCAAACAATGCCGTCAAAAGAGTGTCCATCAGCACAGAGTATATTTTGGCGCGTTTTTCCGTCATTGATCAGGTTGCACCGGCTGAAAGCGCCGCGGCAACGTCACCTCCTTCGGCAATGCAAATTCTCCGCAGTTGTCCCGGAATCGGAAGACCGTTGATGTGAATCAGTAATAGGTGTTTCATTTTTTGTGACCAAGCCTCGGTATTCTGCAAAAATGATTCGTCTTGACGCGAGGAAAAAAGGTAAATTTCACTTTCGAAAGAGAGCCGGATCATGTTTTTGGGAAACTCTTCCAGCAGACTCTCTTCATTCATTGAGAAAGAGTGGGCAGCGAGTGATTTTCGGATCAAGTCCAATTCGTTCATTTGGCTGCAAATCACTTCGCGGGAAGAGTCGTCCGAAAAAATCAGCCGGACGGCCTTGCGGCGGCGGAGAGCCCGGAGCGCTACGGAGGCCGCACTTTCGCACATGGTATGGAATTGCATACGAATGGATCGATAATCACCGGTTGGCAATGTGCAGTCTATATAAAGTGTAACAGCATCCGCTTGCGGCATGTCATACTGTTTTACATAAAGGGTCTGATGTTGTGCAGATTTTTTGAAATGAATGCGTTTGATCGGATCTCCGGGTCGGTAACCGCGAAGATCCGTAAAATTATCGCCTTGCTCAGCCGTCCGCAGTTTGAGCTCTGCAAAAGCTTTGGCATCCGATATTTCGCCGGGAATTGCCTCAACATGATATGCCTTTGGCAGGACGGTCAATGTCTTGAGCCGGTAGTAAGACAGGTGCCTCATATCGAATCGAAACGGCACCAGGTCGAAAACATCGAAAATCGAAACTTTGGTCATGCCAACATTATATGTACCGCAGTAAGGAATTCGAATCGGAATACTGAAGGACTTAGAAGAGAACGGTGACAGGCTAAAGGTCAGAGCACTATTGTCTACAGGGTTGATCATTTGAATTTGAATGCGAAGAATGGAAAGCGGGAAAAAGTTCTCGTTAAATAACGTGAGATTTAGCATTGGAATTTCATCGGTCTCTGCATGTATAGGGCTCACGGTCTGATCAAATTTGAAAGAATAAATCGTATACATATTTAATGCAAGGACGGCAAAAATTGAGATCATGCCGCTCAAAAACAACAAAAAATAAATCCTCAAACCGGTATATAGTCCTGCAATGAGTAGCGCGGCAAGAAGCGTATAAAACAGGATTCGAACGAAGCGCATAATCATACAGGAATCGGGACGTTGCGAAGAATTTCCCGAAGGACGTGATCCGCGGTTTCTTTGCCCTGGTAATGGCGTTCAGACAATATAACGCGGTGAGAAAAAACCGTAGGTACAAGCGCCTTTACGTCATCGGGCGTGACGTAATCGCGCCCTTTCAACATTGCGGCTGCCATAGAAGCATGCATCAGCGACAGCGTGCCGCGAGGACTGATACCCAGCTCGATTTTGTCGTGACGTCGGGTGGCATCTCCGAGAGCAACAATATACTCAACCACTGCCGGGGCGCACGTTATTGACCGGTGAACCGACCGGAGTTGCATAATGTCTTCAGCAGAAGCGACCGGAGTTAATAGGTCAAGAGGCGAAGAGCCGCGACGGTCAGAAAGAATGTGGGCTTCGTCCGATTTTGAAGGATAGCCAATCGATATTTTCATCATAAAACGATCCAATTGGGATTCGGGTAATGGGTAAGTGCCGATTTGTCCTGCCGGATTCTGTGTCGCCAAGACGAAAAAGGGTTGGGGCAGAGCGAAGGTCTGTCCGTCGATCGTCACTTGGCCTTCCTCCATGGCTTCGAGAAGGCTGGATTGCGTTTTCGGGCCGGTACGGTTGATCTCGTCGGCCAAAATAATCTGAGACATAATCGCACCGGGAACGATTTCTCGATCGCCGGTGCGAATATTAACGGCGGTGTATCCCGTGACGTCTGAAGGTAATACATCCGGTGTGAACTGTATTCGACTGAACTGACAATTGATAATCCGGGAAAGTGCCTTGACTAGGGTAGTCTTTCCGAGTCCCGGAACATCCTCGAGAAGGATGTGGCCACCGGCAATCAAAGTGATTAATACATGATCAATGACGTTGTCCTTGCCGATAAATACTGTGGAAATGCCATTGTGAATGCGCCGGATGACTTCTTGCGCTGAGCTGAGGGTATCTGTTGGCATACGAGCCTCCAATATCGAAAAAATAAGAATACTTGTAACAACAGAATATCACAAAATGATTAATGACGTTGAAGGGGCATGTCGTATTTTTCAAAAAGCGATGAAGCAACATCTCTCGATACGGAAAAATACTTCATGATGCGCTTGACCGAGCGGTCTTCCTTGCTCTTTTTTTTGGTGACGGTGACTTCGCTGACGTCAATATAGTTTTCGTTGAAATCGGACGAGTGAAAGATATTGATTTCTACATGATTCTGCGAATATAAATCTGTCGGTGATTGGATATAATCCAGCAAAATCTTCGGATTCTGCTCAATTCGGCCACGCATCTCATTGACCGAAAAATAAGTAGCATAGAAGGTCACGTTGCTTTTATGTGCCCATGCATTTTCGCTCTCGATAAATGGGACAGAAGATCCGTCCTTCAATACGGCCAAATGGACGCCGAGCAGTATTAGAAACTCAACAATCCAAATAACAGCCAACACCGCTCCGGTGACAGCCACATCATCATTGAAGCCCCAAGTGCCGTACTTGTTGATTAATTTGATGGAATCAAACATATATTCAGGGTCAGTGACGATTTTGGTAAAATCAGAAATGTAGGAATCGTTAAATATATAGCTGATGAAGAATGCCCACTTGATGTAGTTATAAACGATAATGCCGAGTCCTGCGCTGACGATAATAGTAATGCGGTTTCGAATTTTGAAAAAACGGGCAATCTGACAAGAGATGGCGCCGAGCAAGCCACCCATCAAAAATGGAAGAAAAAGGCTCAATTTAGCAGAAGGAATCTTCACGACCAAAAATAGGTACAATAGACTCGTCAAGGAGCCTGTTACGACGGTGATGAGAAACAGAGCAAAGAACCCGATAGGATTAAATTTTCCGGATGGTTTGTAATATAGTTCCTTCGACATAAACAATCTCCTTGCATAAAATCGAGTAATCTTTTTAGAGAATAGCACGCCTTTATTAAAAGTCAACATATTCTTAGTTTCGTTGCTTTGCGGTAGCATATAGCGAATTGTGATAAAAATATACGATGCTTCCGATAATACTTTCCAGAGTGATATGACGTGTCTCAGGAGAAAAATGAGCGAGAACGAAAAAAAACACTTATTACCAAATCTTTACCGATTTATTCAAAAACGCCCGGATTATCAGAAGAAATGGATGCCGCCATCAGAAGCGACGACCCGATTAGGAGTCATTGTCGGCATGATGTATCACGAACTGAAAAAACCGGAGTCCTGTTCGTCTAGCGCTTGCACTAAGTGAACAGGACTCCGGTTGCTTGTGGTGGAGAATATGGGGCTCGAACCCACGACCTTTGCACTGCCAGTGCAACGCTCTCCCAGCTGAGCTAATTCCCCGAATAACAGAAGGATTGTATTATATGCATAAGAGGTTTGTCAATCGTTTTGAGTAATCAGAGAAATCATGATTCGCCGCTTTTGTGAAAGTTTAGAAGAAGATGCTTCGGGGGGGCCGATTGAGTTGTTTGTTTGGAAATAGACTGACGTGTCTATGCCTCTGCGCCGTAAAAACATTCGACTGACAATTGAGAGAGTCTCAAAGAGCTAGGTGTCGGTGATGTCGGTGATGTCGCGAAACGTTTCGCTCTGGTCAATTACCGCCAAGATCGCCAGAAATTCCCATTTCGTATGTATTAGAGTGTTAAAAATATGCAATTTTGATACACAAATACATACGAAACAGCACAAACTCAACCATTTCGTATGTATTAGAGTGTAGTAAATCGCTTCGCTCTGCCGTTTCCAACAAAATCACACTCAAACGCTCCGTTTCTTCGGTATTGCCCAACAATAGAAATCCCAGCAAGCTCGGTATAACAAAATTCTGAATTTTCCACGGCTCAAGATCAGTAAGGATTGACCTCAATTTTCCACATCTTTATTCCGGCAAGGGCAGCTTCCGTTTATGTTATGCCACTAAACTATTAATGCTTTTAGTGGCTTTTTTGAAAAAGGTTAAGAGTAAATGACAATTTGTGCTTTCTCAATGGCGCTAAATAGTGTATAAGAAAAGGTGATAAGCAAAATTTTAGCAAAATTGGACGAGCGAAACGTTTCGCTTTTGCGTTTTTTGTTGTATTATGTCTACATCAATGATTATTGGAGGCTATTCTTATGAAATTCGGATTTTTCGACGATCAGAATCGCGAATACGTGATTCAAACGCCCAAGACGCCATTTCCATGGATTAACTATTTGGGTAATAAGGACTATTTCGGACTTATTTCCAACACGGCCGGCGGTTACAATTTTTATAAGGATGCACGCCTTCGCCGTATTACACGTTTTAGATATAACGACATTCCGGTGGATAACGGCGGACGCTATTATTACATTAAAGACGGGGACAGTGTTTGGAACCCGGGTTTCAAGCCATGCAAGACGCCTCTTGATGCTTACGAATGCCGTCACGGTATGGGCTATACCAAGATCAGTTCCACTAAGGATGGTGTAAAGGCCGATTTTTTGGCATTCGTTCCTCTGGAGTATAATGGTGAGATCAATAAAGTGACATTAACCAACGGTTCTTCCGTTTCCAAAACACTTCAGCTTTTCTCCTTGAGAGAGTGGTGTCTTTGGGATGCATCGGACGATATGTTAAATTTCCAGAGAAATTTTTCGACGGGTGAAGTCGAAGTTGAAAACAGTGTTATTTATCATAAGACCGAGTATCGTGAAAGAAGAAATCATTATGCTTTCTATTCCGTAAACGCCCCCATTGACGGCTTCGATTCTCAGCTCGAAGATTTTCTCGGCATGTACAATGGCTTTGATGAGCCGGCTGCGGTTTTCGAGGGCAGAGCGCGCAACAGCATGGCGAGCGGCTGGCAACCTTGTGCCAGTCATCAAATCAACGTCACTCTTGCGCCCGGTGAATCTAAATCCTTCATCTTTATTCTCGGTTATGTTGAGGTGCCGGTTGAAGAGAAGTGGGAAAAAATGCATGTTATCAACAAGAAGCCGGCCAAGGAAATGATTGCCAAGTACTCGACCGATCTTCAGGTTGACGAAGCATTCGCGACACTTAAGGCTTATTGGGATCGCCTCTTGTCGCTATACAATGTCGAAATCGACGATGAGAAAACCTCTCGCATGGTCAATATCTGGAACCCCTACCAGTGCATGGTTACCTTTAATATGAGCCGTTCGGCGTCGTATTTTGAGTCCGGTGTGGGCAGAGGTTTGGGTTTCCGCGACTCCTCTCAGGATCTTTTGGGCTTTGTACATCAGATTCCCGAGCGCGCCAGAGAGCGTATTCTGGATATTGCGGCAACGCAATTCAGAGATGGTGGTTGTTATCACCAATATCAGCCGCTGACCAAAAAGGGTAACAATGACATCGGCGGCGGTTTCAACGATGACCCACTCTGGCTGATTGCCGGAACAGCAGCCTATATTAAGGAAACCGGCGACTTCTCGATTCTCGACGTTCAGACGCCATATGATTCGAATCCGGATGATGCCGGCACGATGCTAGAGCATTTGACGGCTTCGTTCTATCACGTGGTGAACAACAAGGGTCCTCATGATCTGCCTTTGATTGGTCGTGCAGACTGGAATGACTGCTTGAACCTGAACTGTCATTCCACTAACCCGGGTGAATCTTTCCAGACCTCCGGTACCGCAGACGGACGTGTCGCGGAATCGGTTCTGATTGCCGGTATGTTTGTCGCTATCGGACCTGAATTGGCCCGCCTTTATGAAAAGAAGGGCATGAGCAAAGAAGCCCAAGCGGCTCAAGACGAGATCGACAAAATGCGCGCGACCATTCTGGAACATGGTTATGACGGAGAATGGTTCCTGAGAGCCTATGACGCATTCGGTCAGAAAATCGGTTCCAAAGAGTGTAAAGAAGGTCAGATTTTCATTGAATCTCAGGGCTATTGTGTTATGGCCGGTATTGGTGTTGAAGACGGCCGGGCACTGAAGGCTTTGAATTCAGTTCGCGATATTCTGGAATGCGAGCACGGTATCGTCATTCAGCAACCGGCATACCAGACTTATTATTCCAATCTTGGCGAATGTTCTTCTTACCCGCCGGGATACAAAGAAAATGCCGGCATTTTCTGCCACAATAACCCTTGGATTATGATTGCTGAGACCGTGATTGGTCGTGGTAACCGCGCCTTCGATCTTTACAAAAAGATTTGTCCGGCATTCCGCGAAGACATAAGCGACCTGCATCGCAACGAACCCTATGTTTATTCGCAGATGATCGCAGGTAAGGACGCGCAGCGTATGGGTGAGGCCAAGAACTCTTGGTTGACCGGAACGGCAGCGTGGAACTTTGTGGCCATTTCACAAGCGATTCTCGGTGTTAAGCCGGATTATGACGGACTGATTGTAGATCCTTGCATTCCTTCGGATTGGAAAGAGTACAAAGTGACGCGCGTATTCCGCGGTGCAACTTATGTCATTTCAATCAAAAATCCGAACGGTGTCCAAAAGGGTGTTGCTTCGGTCACGGTTGATGGTGCTATAATTGATGGCAACGTCTTGCCGGTTTTCGAAGCGGGCACAACACATGAGGTTGAAGTGCTTCTTGGCTAAGACCGCCAAGACCGCAAAGAATATGGCAAAGAAAAGTTTTCTTTTGGGTGAGGGACATAAGCGTGGGCGAACCGGTCAGATTAACCGGCGATAATCGTGGAAAAAAAGTCCTCGTTGCTATGAGCGGCGGAGTGGATAGTGCTGTTGCGGCATATTTACTCATCCGGAGCGGATATGAAGTAGCGGGCTTCACGGCAATACTGTGGCCGGAAACCGATGTCGATACTGAGAAGACTTGTTCTGAAGTCTCCGAAATGAATTATGAGATCTCCGAGAGTGCGCGCGATGCCGCAAGGGTCGCCGCACACTTGGGGATTTCCCATTATGTTGAAAACTTGTCCAATCCTTTTGAAAATGATGTTGTCCGGCCGTTTGTGAAAGCCTATCGAGAAGGTATTACACCTAATCCGTGTGTGGAGTGCAATCGTCGAATCAAGTTTGATGCGTTTTTGAAAGTTGCAGACCGACTGGGTTATCCGTTGTTGGCGACGGGTCACTATGCATCCTGCGTTCGGGACGAGGTGACCGGCGAATACCGAATTAAGGCCTCCGAAGGACCCAAAGATCAATCTTACGTACTATATACTTTGGGTCAGGAGCAATTGTCGCGAATTGTGCTGCCTCTTGCCGATTACGACAAGAAAACACTTCGCGAAATGGCTCAAAGCGCGGGTCTTCCGGTAGCGTCCAAGCCGGACAGTCAAGACATTTGTTTTGTCGAGGATGGTGATTACGCGGCGTTCCTGGAGCGATACGATTCTCAGTCTTCCCGGCCGGGAAATTTTGTCGATGCTTCCGGGAAAATTCTTGGGCGTCATAAAGGCATCGAGCATTATACGGTCGGTCAGCGTAAGGGATTGGGCATAGCCGCATCGCAGCCTCTTTATGTCATTGCCGTCGACGTTCCGAAAAACCAGGTGATTCTGGGCACTTCCGACTCGCTATTTTCAAACAGAGTACAATTGTCAAAGGTAAACTATCTAAGCGACAAAAAGCCGACGGAAGCTTTTCGTGCAACGGTAAAAATCCGTTACGCTGCACCCGCAGTTCCCGCAATTATTGAGCCGCAAGAATCGGGCCGAGCGCGGATTACTTTTGATGAACCTATACGCGCTGTTACGCCGGGTCAATCCGCAGTATTTTATGATCAGTCATTTTTGTTGGGCGGAGGCATTATAGAATCGGGTTTTGGGAAAGATTGATTTTTTTATATTTGGATTTTGGGCTTAATTCAGAAAATCGGATGAAAGCAGGGTGATTTGATGGTGACAGACAAACATATGGTTGTTGTTACAGACGATGACTTGTCCATTCGGGGTTTGTGTCGATATGACGATGATGTTGAAGCCAAGACTAATCTACTCATCGTCCACGGCATGTTGGAACACATCAAGCGATACAGGGACTTGACAAAGTACCTTGCTGAATCGGGCATTCGGGTGTATATGTTTGATTTGCGCGGCCATGGTGATACGGATATTTTGGATGATCGCCGTGGCTATTTTGCAGATCGTAACGGAGACGAGAGGTTACTTTCGGATTTGGATAGCATCATTAACTTCGTAAAAGCCGATTTCGAAAAAGAAAAGCTTGAAGACTTGCCTTTTGTGATTTTAGGACACAGCATGGGATCCTTTATTGTCCACAATTACATGATTTCAGGGCATGAACACAAAGTTGACGCTATCGTATTATCGGGGTCCACTGCACTCAAAGGAGCCGTAGAATTCGGGCATAAACTCGCATCAATTCAGACGCGACTCCTGGGACCGCATTCTGAGGGAAGATTATTGACGCGTCTGGCGTTCGGACCCTATATGTCCAAAATACGGCCCAAACGAACTTCTAATGATTGGTTGACTCGTGATGAAGATATCGTCGATCGCTACAACGACGATCCGGGATGCACGTTTGTTTTCACGGCTTCCGGATTTCGGGATTTATTTTCGCTCATTCTAAATATCAGCAGAGAAAACCGAACTCACCTCATTCCGAAAACGACAAAGGTTCTCATTATTTCGGGATCTGAAGACCCCGTCGGCAATTATGGGGCAGGTCCGAAGCAACTGGAACAATTTATGGTCGAAACCGGACATGATACGATGCTCAAAATCTACGAAGGCGGACGGCATGAGATGTTCAATGAGATTAATCGCAAAGATGTATATGCGGATCTGCTCGAATTTCTCCTGCGATTAAGCGAAAACCCGGCTTCTCGCGAAGGCGCTTTGGCGAGCGGCCCGGGAGAAATTTTGAAGGAATAATACGAGTACTGATTTGACACCGTCGTCATCAATAGTCGAATAACGGTGTTCTTCAAAAATTCAACATCATAACTGGAGGCATTTTATGAAAAATATAATCAATAGCCAACGGGCCAGAGGCCAGTCCATTACTGCAGAGAAAGTTGCTGCGGAACGATTTTCGAATGTCGTGATGAAGGGTGCGCTCAGCGCTCAATTTGTCTCGCAAATTGAAAACGGCCCGGTTTTGGCTGTATCGGGCCTGCCGTTTTATGCGCCGGTTGCATCTTGTCTGTTGCATGAAGCGGCGTTGTACGACATTTTCGATCAGGCGTTTCATAAAGATCACAGCATTCTGTTCTCTTATGACAATGACACAATAAATTCTTACGTATTCGACGGTGCTTCGACCCGATCAATTGAGCTTAGCTCATCCCAGAATCAGTGCATAAAGTCCGTCTTAGAAAACGTCCGATCATGGGGCGGAGTATTGGATCAGGATGCGGTGTTGACTTGTGATCCCGGTACACCGGCACCCGGACCGCATTATTTCACGAATCTGTTGATAGGCAATCGAATGGATTTTTCGCGACCCTTGCAGAGCACGCCCAAAAGTGTGGTCGATCGTCTGGGTCGTGGTTCTTTTCGTGCTCACGCCGATACACAGGTATTGGCAACGCGTTGGGATTATCTGCCCGAAGAAAACGGTTTTCCGGCGAATCGACAGTTCTATCTTCTTGAGGATGGGAAAGTATTCTTCTACTCAGGTGTCGCGAACCAGTCTTCCGTCATCGAAACCACTTGTGAGCACGCGCAAAATCATACAGTGATTACATATAAGACCCATTGCGGTCTTGTGATTAGCCGAACCATTTTTATTCTGCCCCAGGAAGATGGTATGCCATTAGCTACCGAAGTGCAGATGATCCGAATCAAAAACGGTCTGGATCAAGCTAGAAAAATCCGATTAGTATATACCGGAATGTTCGGTACTTCGGAGATTCACGCGTTGAGAGAAGATGTCATTTTTACCACAGTCGTCGCACAATCTGAAGTCTTTTTCGATCAAGAAGAGAAAATTCGTGCATTTTCCTTCAACCCGAATCCGAAGTGGACGAAGGGCAATATTCGCTACTGTTCGATGATGGTTCATCAGGATGATCAAGTCGTATTTCCGGACAGCTACTGTGCCAAGTACAGTGAGTTTGTCGGGTCCGGAACACTTGAAAATCCGGAGTATGCAGCTTTTCTTTCAAATCGCCCCTCGCGAAAAGGTCCGGGATTCTTTGCCTTATCCGCACCGATGCTCATTCAACCCGGAAAAGAAATTCGCGCCGACCATTTCACATGTCTGTCGTCTGATGCGGTCAATGACGATTATCTTGAAGATGAAACGATGCTTCAGGAACTCGATGTGCTCTTGACGCGTTTTAAGGACCCTTCGAAATTACCACAGACATTAAAAGACGTCTCTTCATTTACGGATAGGTATGCTTCCTATCTGCAAATTCGTCACGATGACGCGGATTTTCAAGCATACGTCAATAAAAACCTCCCCTACCAAGTCTTCTATCAAACATTCGTTTCGCGCTCCTTTGATTGGACTCAGAAGGGATATCGGGAAATCGGATTCAGGGAAATTCAGGACGTGTTCGCTTCAATGTATTATTTTGCCGGTATGGGTCGCACAGATTTTGTTAAAGATTTGATACGCGAATGGGCCGGTAATGTTTTTGAAGAAGGATATGCCAATCACAATTTTTATTGGAAGGGAAAAGAGCCGGGTTGGTGGTCAGATGACGCACTATGGTTATTGCAAGCGCTTGACCGCTATTTGAAGTTAACCGGTGACTATGAGTTCCTTCATGAGTCTCTGCCGATGGCCGGAGAAGAAGGTAAAAAACGACCGCTTACCGAGACCATTAAGGCGATTCTCAGTTATTCGGTTCGAGTCTCGGTCGGCAAACATGGATTACCGCTCATCGACCGTGCGGATTGGAACGATTGCTTGCGCGTGGACCCGGATTGCATCAGCGGTCCGGAGAAAATTGAGAAGTATAGGGAACAACTTGAAAAGAACGGCAAATCATACGCAAGTGTACCGTTCGAGTCTGAATATGCCGAGTCGGTGATGAACGGTTTCCTCGCGAAAGTCGCGATTGATGCTGCTTTAGACATGTTCCGTGTCATCAAAGATGAAGAATATGCATTAATTCTTTCGGAAATGTCAGATCGTCTTCGAGTCGCATTGGTTGAATCTGCGTGGAAAGACGACTTTTTTGCCCGTGTGCTCTTTAATCGCAAAGATAAGCCCAATCTTTCTTATCTTGGCGCTAAGGGTGACGGTTTGGCGGTCGAGGACGGCGCGGACGGCACGTACTTCCTCAATGCATTCAGCTGGTCGGTGTTATCCGGTTGTGCATCGGAAGAACAGATCCACACTATGCTGGACACGCTGGATCGGAATTTAAGAACGCCGTTCGGGTTCCGTTTGTGTACCGCAGTCGATTATCCTCAAATCGCACCGAAAATCGACGTTGCGCTATATTATGTCGGCGATCGTGAAAACGGCGGCATTTTCAAGCATGCCAATATGATGGCAGCAGCAGCAATGTTAAAAGCGGCACGTGATGTTACTGATTCATCACTTGCGGAGCGTTTGACCGAGACGGCCTACTGGGTCATCGACTGTATCCTGCCTTATCGCACATTGCGTGCGCCATTTGAAGTGTGCGGTAACCCTCGCTTTTGTACGCAATACAATAATTCCGACAACGGAGAAAACATCGGGCCGACGCTTTCGGGTACCTCGACTTGGTTACTTTTGTGCCTGTTCATGAGTCTTGGTATCGAGTTCAACAGCGATGGACTTGATTTGCGTCCGATGCTTCGCCCTTCGGAGACCGGTTGTGAATACAAGGTCAATACCGGACGTGCCCTATATGACATTAGGGTCGTGAAGCCAAAGGGCTTCAGACGCTGTCAATACGGTGTATCAGTCTTGTGCGACGGAAAGCCCATCGAGGGGACTCGGGTTCCGATATTTGAAGACGGATTAACGCATGAGGTAATCATATCGCTATAAGCGATTCGTCCGACAACGGACCGGCCAGAATATTTCGGAATGGTGCCGGTGTGTAAGTATCTGTTGCCAGAGAACTGAAAAAACTGCCAATTTGGGGCGCAAAGGGGACACATCCTTTGCGCCCTTGAAATATTTGTGAATGAAGAGTCATTGCCATTAGCCGTTTTTTTGGGGTATTTTCTACTGAACTGAATTCTGTAATATGGCTCTTTATCTATTTCCGTGACAGGTATGAAAGTGTTAATGGCTTAACATAAGCGGAAGTGAGTAATCCCGTTTGTTGGGCACGCTGAAGTCATAAATGCTTGAGGGTGCGACGAAATTGATCGCTTGAGTGAGATTTTTTTGAAATAAAACGAAGCGGATTGTTACACACTAACACATACGAAATGGTTGAGATTGTGCTGTTTCGTATGTATTTTCGTTGCTCTTCAGGCAAGCGCGAAACGGTTTGCTACACACTAATACATACGAAATGGTTGAGATTGTGCTGTTTCGTATGTATTTTCGTTGCTCTTCAGGCAAGCGCGAAACGGTTTGCTACACACTAATACATACGAAATGGCTGAGATTGTGCTGTTTCGTATGTATTTTGGCTGCTCTTCAGGCAAGCGCGAAACGGTTTGCTACACACTAACACATACGAAATGGTTGAGATTGTGCTGTTTCGTATGTATCTGTGCTTCTGAATAGCTTATTAATTACACTCTAACACATACGAAATGGGGATTTCTGGTGATTTTAGCGGTAATCGATTAAAACGAAACGTTTCGCGCCAGCGCAAACGACGCCATCACCACAAACGCCACCGCCACCGCTACCGCCAACATCGCCAACACCGCCACCGCCACCGCCCACGAGCCATTCTCAGTATTAGTTCGAATATTTATCCGGCGCAGAGGTTTAAATCCGTCGGTCTATTTCCAAACAGACAACTCAATCGGGCGCCCCGATGCAAATTTTTCTCGCTTTAACGGAAAAAGTGGAGGGACCTTAAGTATGATCTATTTCGCAAAACGGCCAGTCTGTATTACAATGATAAGGTTAAAGTATTAGTCTGCAACATTCGTGGTTGCGGCAAGACTAAGCGACACGGAAAGGAACCGATGATATGGCATATTCAAGTGTTTTTCTCTCTCAACTCGTTAAGGATTTCGAGCTCGAGGAGATTTATTCTCCCGGAGAACTGGATCAAATCCGAATTAATGTCGCGGATGTGACTCGCCCGGGTCTGCAACTTGCCGGTTATTATGATCATTTTGGTTCGGATCGTATCCAAGTCATAGGTAATATGGAGCATGCATTTCTGGAGAAGCTTTCTCCGGAGGCGAGACGCAAGAGGATTGCGGCCCTTTTCGAGAGGCAGATTCCGTGTCTGGTCATCACTCGAAATCACGAAGTTCACAAAGAAATCATTTCTTGTGCCAAGCGCTATAAAATACCCGTTTTTCGCACAGCCATCGCCACGTCGGAGTTTATGAGCTCTCTGGTGAAGCATTTGAATGTTGAATTGGCCCCTCGTATATCTATGCATGGGGTTCTGGTCGAAGTCAACGGCGAAGGTATCTTAATCTTAGGCGAAAGCGGCGTCGGCAAGTCAGAAACCGCTCTTGAAATCGTTAAGCGCGGTCATCGGTTGATCGCTGACGATCAGGTTGAGATTCGCCGGGTATCAGAGACCACGCTTCTCGGACGGGCTCCGGATATTATTCGACATCTGATTGAGATACGCGGTATAGGTATTCTGGATGTCAAAGAGCTCTACGGCGTTTCGTCCGTAAAACTTCAAGAGAGTATTGATTTTGTCATTAATTTGGAGCTCTGGGATGAAAAGAAAACATACGACCGCTTGGGCATTGTCGATGAGACAACCGAAATTCTTGGTCTCAAAGTGCCGTCTTTAACTATTCCGGTCGGTCCGGGACGCAATCTTGCCATTATTGTCGAAGCGGCGGCGATTAATTTTAGGGTCAAGAAAATGGGTTATAATGCGGCGAAGAATCTTGTCAGTCGTGTGTTTCCCGGTCAATAAATCTCGGAAAGAGGACGATTCCAGAAATGAATAGACAGCAACTCCTGATTCTATTGCAGCAAGATGGCTTCGGCTATCTTTCGGAAAAAATTCGTTTTGACGAAGATATGAGCAAGCATTGCTCCATGCGTGTCGGCGGAAGGGCACAGGCCTATTTAGAGCCTGAAAATGCTGGCGAGATTCAGTTTATGGTTGCGCTTTGTCGTTCTCAGTGCTGGCCGGTATACGTCATGGGGAACGGCAGCAATCTGGTCATTTCGGATGAGGGCTTGTCCGGACTCATTTTGCGACTCGGTACAAATTTCGGTTGCAGAAGCGAGGCCGTTGTAAGCGAAGACGGACTGCGACTGACTCAGAGTGTTCCTGCAGGCGCGTTGTTGTCATCAACCGCTATGGATTATGCGCGAACCGGATGGGCGGGAATGGCTTTTGCAGCCGGTATTCCCGGCACGGTCGGCGGTGCGGTTTACATGAATGCAGGTGCATACGGTTGGGAAATGAAAGATATTCTTCTCTCGGTAACAGCACTTGACGAGCGCGGGGAGATTGTCGTCTACCCCAAAGACGAGCTTGAGCTTGATTATCGCAGCAGTCGTTTTTCAAAAGAGTGCGGCATTGTGGGCACACGCGGCGTTATTTTGTCGGCGACTTTCGAACTTCAAAAAGGGGATCCCGATGAAATCATTTCTGATATTATGCAGATGAATGCCAAGCGCTCAGCGTGCCAACCTTTGAATTTACCAAGTGCCGGAAGTGCGTTTAAGCGCCCGCGTGGGCATTATGCGGGAGCGCTTATCGAGAAGGCCGGTTTAAGAGGTCTTTCAGTCGGCGGAGCGCAAGTGTCTGAGAAGCATTGTGGATTCATCGTTAATTATAATAGTGCAACGGCCTACGACGTTTATACATTGGTACAGCAAGTTCAAAAGGCAGTGTATGCGGATTCCGGAGTGATTCTTGAGCCTGAGATCTGTTTTTTAGGCGAGGGATTTGAGGACTGCAACATATCAGCACATCAGTGAGGTGTAAGTCATGGACATAATTATTTTGACGGGAATGTCCGGAGCCGGGAAAAGTCAGGCGGCCAACTATTTAGAAGATCAAGGCTATTTCTGCATCGACAACTTACCTCCGGTCATTTTACCGGAATTGGTAAAAACATTTATCAAAGGTCAGGGCGGCGAGGGGTATGGCATTACAAAGCTTGCATTTGTTGTGGATATTCGAAGCAATGAGCTATTGCAAGGTTTTGGTGCGGCTATGCAAGAAATTGACATGCTGGAATGTCCGTATCGAATTATCTTTTTGGAAGCTTCTGACCAGGTCCTGGTTAATCGTTATCGACAAACTCGTCGCAAGCACCCGCTGTCTCAGGGCATAGGAATCAGTGAAGCAATTTCCAGAGAAAGACAGCTGCTTCAGGGTATTCGCGGAGAAGCCACCCATGTATTGGATACATCGCTGATGGCGCTTCCGGCTTTAAGAGAAGAACTATTCAGAATAATTAACGGAAAAGAAGATAGTCACGGCATTTCGATACTCTTTGAATCTTTCGGATTCAAGTATGGCATTCCGGTTGATTGTGATAATATTTACGACGTTCGATTTCTTCCGAATCCTTTTTACGAGAGCGAACTAAAGACCTGTTCGGGTCTGGACCATCCCGTTCAAGCGTATTTAAATCAGTATCCTCAAACCGATATCTACATTCAAAAACAAACCGAACTCTTATCATACCTTTTGCCTTTCTATATTCACGAAGGTAAGGTCCGGCTTGTCGTCGGCATCGGTTGTACCGGAGGAAGACATCGGTCCGTCTATATTGCCGAGTCATTATCGGCTAAAATCAAGGAACTGGGTTATGAAAGCTCTGTATATCATCGAGATATCGGAAAAGATCCCCGATATGCAGCGAAAACGACCGATTCCGATAAGTAGCGGAGGCTTAGTAAACGTGGAGAAAAGTCGTTTTTCAGAAAAAATTCACGAAGATATTATCAAGTCGCTGCCCAAAAATTCGGACGAATGTCAATATGAATTGGCCTCGGCTCTGTTGTGTGCGAGAGTGACTTCTCATAGTACCGGTAAAATCTCCTCGGGAATGAAATCGTTTTCGAGTGCGGTCGCAGATTATTTGCGGCATCTGATGGTGTGCATCAGAATTGAGATGCCGACGGATGATCGGGATAACGACTGGTCTCGAATATTTACCGAAGGCAGAAACAGAGATTCGATGAATCAGCATGCATTTTCGAGCGAGAGTTTGCGGGCATGGATCAATGCGCTTCCGGACTTGACATCGATGGATAGAGCAGATGAACTGGCATCCGACGTTTCGGCTCGAAGGGCCGCTTTGAGGGGTGCGTTTTTGATATCGGGCTATGCCGGGGATCCCATCTCTGAGTATCGCATAGAGATTCGAGTGGCCGATTCAACATATGTTGAGCCGCTGATGATGTTTTTTCATGGTCAGAACATTATTCCGAATATAGCCAGACGCGGAAACACAACTATACTATATTTACGTGACGGTGAGCAAATAGCCGACTTTCTCGCTTTTATCGGTGCCCATAGAAGTGTTGTTTTCTACGAAAGCATACGCGCCGAAAAAGAAGTGAGAAGTCAAGTGAATCGCGTTGTGAACTGCGATACAGCAAATGCTATGCGGCAAGCGGAGGCCGGAATGAAGCGCGCCGAAAAAATTCGACGTATCATTGAAAGCAGTAACGGGTCAGACATCCCTCAGGAACTCTTGGATACAGCGAGAGTATTCTTGGATAACCCCGGACTTTCCATTAGGGATATCGGGGAATTAATGGACCCGCCAATCGGCAAATCCGGGATGCATCACCGATTAAAAAAACTTGAACAAATGGCAGATGAAGGATGAATGGCGATTTTGATTATGCTGTGATAGTATAAGAAGTTGTACTTAAGCTCCGGTCGGGAGGATTTCGTGAGACAGTCAAATTATGTTCGATATGATAATCAGTTTCATCGCCCCAGGAAGCGCAAACCGGATTATTTGTTGCGCTTTATGATTGGACTTACCGGCGTTCTTGTCGTGGTCGTTATCGGGCTGGGCATTTACACATTTGGCCATAAAGATGAATCCGACTCTCCGGGCAAACCATCATCGTCTCAGGGCACCGACACGACACTCGGAGAGACCGGGATCGTGATTGCAACACCTTCTCCGACGCCCGTCGTTGAGCGACTTACCAATCAGAATCCGATTTTGTATCCCGCTTCAGCAAAAATGACAGTCGAAATGGGACTCGTTGCATCAGAAGCAAGCCCTTCAAATCGCGGAATATCTCAGCAATTATATCAGGGTGATGCCGTCATTTCGGATTTCAATCGCAATCCGGCGATGAAGTTTCAAGATCCGCTTTTTTATCAGGCCGTCCCAGGAGTTCTGACATTCAGAGGCAATAATTTCAGAAACAGTGGCGCATGGGGCACGCTGGGGCCCTCTGTAGCCGGTACTCTTGAGCAAGTATGGGAGTTCCGTGATATCGGTTCGCTCAAGTCATCGGCGTGGGCTTTTTCGTGGGGCGGAACCGGTTGGACCGGACAACCGCTGATTGTACAATGGGATCCGGAAATTCGTCAGATGATGAATCTGTACCCGGATAAAAAGGCCAAAGAGAATCTGGTCGAAGTCATTCAGGTGGCTCTTGACGGCAAGATTTACTTTTTCGACTTGGATGACGGATCCATGACTCGTGACCCGATCAATGTTGGCGCTACCATTAAGGGGACTCCGGCGGTAGATCCAAGAGGATATCCGCTACTGTATGTCGGACAAGGCGACAATAACGGATCCGCCGGTCAAATCGGTTTCAGAATATACAGCTTGACCAACAGCCAGGTGCTATATTTTCAAAACGGCATGGATTCTCGCGCCCATCGAGGCAATTGGGGTGCGTGCGACTCGAGTCCGATACTTTGCGCGGATACCGATACGCTGATTTATCCCAGCGAAAACGGAATGATTTACACGCTTAAGCTTAATACAACTTTGGACAAGGCGAACTCGACGGTTGGCGTATCTCCGGAGGTCTATGCGTATCGATTCCAATTAAGCGGTGTTTCCGGAAGTAAGATGGGTATTGAGAGTTCGATGTCTATTTACGGTCACTATGGTTATTTTTCGGACAACTCGGGTAACCTGTTCTGCGTGGATCTAAATACGATGCAGATGATATGGTCTCGCCAACTCGATGATGACACCGACGTAACGCCGGTTATCGAGGAGGATAACGGGCGCGTTTATGTATATACCGGCACAGAGGTCGATTGGCAGAAAAATGAAATCGGCTACTATCAAGGCGCCGCATATACTTATAAAATTGATGCGATGACCGGCGAGGAAGTGTGGCAGACGTCCTATTCCTGCTGGACCAAAAAGGCAGAAAACTCGGGAGATGATGTTAACGGAGGCGTTTTAGGAACGCCCATTATCGGGAAGAAATCCATTTCGAACCTTGTCATTTTTTCATACTGTATGACGCAAGGCGCTTACAGCGGTAATGCGCTGGTCGCTTACAATAAACTCACCGGCGAAAGAGTTTGGGAATATTCTATGAATCTTTATTCATGGAGTTCTCCTGTGGATTGCTATGATGATGCCGGGAACGCTTACATTGTTATGTGTGACAGCGGCGGTCAGGTGCATTATGTGAATGCCGCAAACGGTCAGAGATTGACATACCTTCAGACCATTCGCAACAAGGGCTTAAGTAATGAGACCAAAGAAGGTCTTAATATGGAATCTTCACCGGCAGTCTTTAATAATACAATGGTTATCGGCACGCGTTCCGGGTCCGTTTTTGGCATAAAGATCGGATAAATGAGATAATGGTTATCTTGGAGAGGCAATTATGTTAGACATCAGCGTAATAAGGAGCTATAACGACGTTATGAATTCTTATAGTGACATCGTCGCAGTAGAATCAGAAATATCCGGTTATCGACGAACCTGCGTGCAGGTATCGGTTCGTTTTGATCTCAAGCAAATTGCTTGGAGAGATAGTCTTCAGTGGAACAATAATTTCACCAGGTCATTGTCGGAGGATTGCATCCGTTCGCTCGAAAACCTCTTGCCGTTGACTCGGGTTTTGGAGTGGGACATCAGTTACGAGACGAATGAAGAACTTCGAATCACCAAATCAACACCGACATGCGGCCTTCCTGAGCAATGGCTGGTTCGGATTATTTTCAAAGATGGCACGGTTTATCAGAGTAACGGACGAACGATTTTCCCGCCACAATGGAGAGAATTCAGAGAGTTCATCGAGACTGCTTCCCGTACGCCCTTTCGCTTGCGTTGATTGAAGCGTCCGGGTTTTCATTACGGCGTGCTTTCTGTTAAAATAAATGTCGTTGTCTTATAGGAGGTTACAGAAGTGGATTATCTGGAAGGTTTATTTCTCGGTGTGCAATGGAGTGACACCGATTTTCAAAACCGACGACATATCAGCTCTCTGGTTTTATACGGTTTTATTGTGAATGCACTGATCGCTCTTTCATATTTCACCGGCCGTTTTGCAACATTGTTGGGTACCGGGTTATCCGCAAAAATCGTCATTTTTGTCGTGTTGTTTTTTGCCTGCCCGTTTATTTGTTTTCGATATTATCGTTTTCCTTTGTGGGGAAAAATTCCTGTGATTCTCGTACAGGCAGTTAAGCAAGCCGTTTTGACATTGATTTATACTGCGTTGGTATTGCCGAGACTGACCATGTCTTCTTCGGAGATTGTTGAGAAGGCCGTAGACTATCTGAATAGTACGCTTGAATCACATACGGCAAAGTGGGTTGACTCGGCAGGAACTTTTGCAACGATTTTGGGCGTCATGACCGGCGGTGTATATGTTGTGTTTATCGTTGTAGCTGCGGTCTTTGTTGCCGTTGCTTTACCGGCGATCTTATTTGTCGGTGCAAGGCTGCTTCAACTCCTCTATGACAAGGCAATGGACCGTTTGGTTATCACCAACTTTCTGGGAAAATAAGGAGGCAAGATGGCCGAATTAACTGAAAGGCATATGCTGTCCGTTCAAGATCTTGAAAATCAGCTGGGAGTCAATCGACTCCCGATATTTATCGAAGAGGCGGAGTCTGATTTTTTATCTCGAACACAAGAAGTAGTCGCTTTCATCGCCTCTCATCCGAGTGTTCAAGCGGTATTCGTATCCGGACCGACATCGTCAGGGAAGACCACTTTTACCGAGAGGCTGACTAAAGGCCTCAAGGTACTTGGTCGAGCTTCGCTTCGTCTATCTCTCGATGATTATTACGACATCAAGGACGTTGAATTTGATTCCTGCGGAAGACCTGACTATGAATCGGTTTCAACTATTGACACACGGCTGGCCGGAGAAGATTTATTGAAACTTCTGTCCGGTGAAGCCGTCAATATTCCGGAGTTCAATTTCAAGACGCGCCAACGCGAGTGGCCGGAAGCGAAGCAAAACGTATCGATTGATTCATCCGGGATTGTCGTGACCGAGGGACTCCATGGTTTGGCGGACGAAGTGTGCGATGTATTGCCAAGGGACAAGTGGATCGGCGTATTCATTATGCCCAATGGAGGTCTGGTCGCGGACAAGAAGCTTTTCGGGAGTGATGATTTTCGATTATTGAGAAGAATTGTCAGAGATCAACGGCATCGGGGTGCACACGCGCTTTCTACCATTGACTACTGGCCGATGATTGAATCTTCCGAAAAAGCATATTACGAGAATTATTTGAAAAAGGCAGATTTTTACATCAACTCTTTCTTGCTCTATGAAAGCCTTGTTATTGCACCTATCGCAAAGAAGGATATTGAAGAGTCTCTCGAAGCTCTTGAAAAAGGAGTCATTGAACCGTCGGTCTTTCTGAAAAGAACTATTCCGCCGAAGCCTTTCGCGGACATTGATACGGCCGTAGCGAGAGCGCGATTATTGCATCGACACTTATCGATGGTTCCCGAAATTAATCATGAGCGCGTTCCGGAACACTCGATTTTACAAGAGTTCATCGGTGCTTTGTGATCGCAGATCCTACGGATATTTATCTTGCAAGAGTTCGATGACGAGTTATAATTAATGGAATTAGCAAATTCAATTTGGAAAGGAGTCGTGTCTGATGCCGATTCGTGTTCAGAACAATCTACCGGCAACGCAGATTTTGGAAAGTGAGCACATTTTCATCATGCCCGAAGATCGTGCTTTCAAGCAGGACATTCGCCCTTTGCGCATTCTTATCCTCAATCTCATGCCGAATAAAGTTGCAACCGAGACGCAACTTTTACGTGCTCTTTCTAATTCTCCGCTTCAGGTGGATATTGATTTGCTATATACATGTTCTCATACACCGAAAAACACGGCGATTGACCATTTGACGAAGTTTTATGAGACCTTTGACTCCGTTAAAAACCGCTATTATGACGGCATGATTATTACCGGAGCACCGGTCGAAAATATGGATTTTGAAGAAGTCGACTACTGGCCGGAGCTGGAAGAAATCATGAATTGGAGCAAGTCGCATGTCTATTCTACGCTTCACATATGCTGGGGAGCACAGGCCGGACTTTATTATCATTATGGTGTTCCTAAATATCCTCTGGAGAGCAAAGTCTCCGGCATTTTTGCGCACAGCATGACATATACAAAGCCGGTAAAGCTTTTTCGTGGGTTTGATGATATTTTCTACATACCCCATTCCAGACATACCGAAATACGGAAAGAAGATCTACTGGGCAATGACAAATTGCGCATTTTATCCGAGTCGGAAGAGTGCGGCGTTTATGCTGTATCTGACCTTAAAGGCCGGCAAATATTCATAACCGGCCATTCGGAGTATGATGTCGGGACGCTACGCGATGAGTATTACCGAGATTTAAGCAAAGGTATGAATCCTGAGATCCCTCAGAATTATTTTCCGGAAGATGATCCGACAAAAATGCCAATTATGAATTGGCGGTCCAGTTCAACCTTGTTGTTTACGAATTGGCTCAATTACTACGTCTATCAGGAGACGCCTTTTGATTTATCGCTGTTGCCGCCTGCCGAGTGACTATAGGCAGTAACGACATTTCTTCCAAAGAGGTAATGAGAGATGGCACTTTCAGTGGATGAGCAAGTGAATAATATCCAAGTTATCCGCGTGGATCAATCCGTTGTGTCCTCGATGTCGCCGGTTCGGCCAAAGGATGGTCATAAAGGGACGTTTGGCACGCTCACCGTACGCGCCGGATCAGAGAATATGGCAGGTGCCGCGGCTCTTTGTGTGTCTGCCGCTCTCAGAAGCGGTGTCGGACTGGTCCGTTTGTTTTCGGAAGAGCGAGTCATTTCAAATACATTTTCACTGATTCCGGAGGCGTTGACTCAGGTCTTGCCGATAGATTCGGCAGATCGAATTCGGCTCTGGCGAAAATTTGATCTTAATAGGACGGCGGTGGTCATCGGACCCGGTCTCAATACAGATGATCAGAGCACATTAGATGAATTATCATTTTTGTTATTGAATGCCGATCTGCTGCTCTTGGATGCCGGCGCAATTACGTTGTTGTCCGAATCTATCCCGAGGATGAACGAACTATTTTCGGAAAGATATGAAAAGGGTATGCCCCCACCGATTCTTACGCCTCACCCCGGAGAGTTTAAGAGATTGGTCCCGGATTGGAATCGTTCGGACCGATTGACACGGCCTTCTGACTTTGCGAGGACAAATCGTGTGATTTTGGTTCTTAAAGGTTATGAAACGGGGATATTTTCTCCGGACGGGCTATGTTATATTAATACCACCGGCAACGCCGGCTTGGCAAAAGGCGGATCCGGCGATTTGCTCTCAGGCTTAATCGGCGGATTTACTGCTCAAGGTATCTCCGCTTTACAATCCGCTGTTGCAGGCGTTTATTTTCATGGTCTGGCGTCCGATATTCTTTCGGAATCACTCGGACAGAGGGCGATGAGACCTATAGAACTAGCCGACGCTTTTTCGGAGGCATATAAGCGTTGTGGTTGGGAATGAAGATTTGAGGTGAATGCGATGGACAGATTTCCGAGCCGCACATGGGCGGAAATCGATCTGGATGCGCTTGCGCACAATATGAGAGAGATTCGAAAATTCACGGCTCCGTCAGCAGAAGTTATGGCGGTGGTTAAGGCTGACGCTTACGGACACGGAGCGATTCAGGTTGCTAAAGTTTTCCTTTCTAACGGGGCTTCTCGACTGGCGGTTTCGATGATTGATGAAGCGATCGAGCTTCGTAATTCCGGGATTGATGCGCCGATTCTGACACTCAATCACACCGATCCGAGACGCGCTTTCGAAGTCATCGAAAATCGCATCGACCAGACGGTTTATTCTGTTGAGTTTGCCAAGGCGTTGTCTGACAATGCTTTAGCCGCCGGCCGGAAAGTAAATATTCATATCAAAATGGATACCGGAATGCATCGGGTTGGCTTTGACGATGGCTGCAAATCTGTTGAGCAAATCCTGCAAATCGCTGAGATGCCGGGCATTTCCATCGAAGGCATTTTTTCTCATTATGCTGTTGCGGACACAGAAGATGATGATTTTACACGAATGCAATATCGTCTTTTCAACGAAATGATTAATTCTCTTGAATCGCACGGTATCAACATCCCGATTAAGCATATTTGCAATAGCGCAGGAACTCTGAGATTTCCTGAAACGCATATGGATATGGTTCGCGTCGGTATAATCGCATATGGTATGATCCCTCCGGGTTGTCCTCCGCCTTATCGTCCGATTCAGCTTAAGCCTGCGATGACATTGAAGTCTAATGTCGTCCACATCAAAACCGTCAATGCCGGTGAGACCGTCAGTTATGGCCGCAAATATGAAGCCCGCAGTGATGAGACCATAGCAACGATTCCCATTGGATATGCGGACGGATATACGAGGCGATTATCCGGGAAAGCAGACGTATTGCTTCACGGACAAAGAGCTCCGGTCATCGGAACAATTTGTATGGATATGTGCATGATTCGGGTGGATAGCGTCAGAGAATCTGTTAAAATCGGCGACGAAGTGGTATTATTTGGACGTCAATTGTATAAAGATGATGAATTTTTGTTGTCGGTAGATGAAATTTCGGAATTGTCGGATACAATAAATTACGAAATTACATGCCTTATCGGCAAAAGAGTTCCTCGTGTTTATATGCAAGAGGGGAAAATTATCCATATGCATAGTCTCATATGGTAATGAATACACCAGGTGAAAGGGGTTACAATGGAAAAGTCAACACATCTTCAACTTAAGCTTTTCGCAGCTCGAATGAGAAAGCTAATCATCGAGGGGGTTTACAGCGCCCAGTCCGGACATCCCGGCGGTTCGCTGTCGAGCACTGAGATTTTCGCGTATCTCTACGGATCAAAAATGCGCGTGGATCCGGCAACACCGGAGAATCCGGATCGTGACCGTTTTGTATTGTCAAAAGGTCATTGCGCACCGGGCCTTTACGCGGCACTGTCACAGAGAGGTTTCTTTGACCCATGCAACATAAAGGATTTCAGAAAATGCGGTTCGATGCTTCAGGGTCATCCTTGCAGAGCTTGTATTCCGGGCGTAGACATGTCGACCGGGTCACTCGGGCAGGGCATTTCAACCGCCGTTGGCATGGCGATGATGGGTAAGCTTGATAAGAAAGATTATCGCGTATACTCGATTCTCGGCGATGGTGAGCTTCAGGAAGGTCAAGTCTGGGAGGCATTGATGTCAGCTGCCCACTATAAGCTGGATAATCTGTCGGCTTTCATCGATTTTAATGGTCTCCAGATTGATGGAAAGACCGACGATGTTATGAGTTTGGGTTCGATTGAGGCTAAGGTGTCGGCTTTCGGCTGGCATATGATCCCGGTCGACGGCCATGATTTTGAAGCTATTGAGGCTGCAGTTACGGAAGCCGAGAATACCAAAGGTAAGCCGACAATGGTTGTGGCAAAAACACATAAGGGCAAGGGTGTATCATTTATGGAGGACCAAGCCGGTTGGCATGGAAAAGCTCCGAATCAACAAGAATACGAACAGGCCATGGCGGAGCTCGATGCGACGCTGGCTGAGTTGGAGGTGCAAGCATGAGTAAGATGGCAACCCGAGAGGCATACGGAAAGGCACTGGTCGAGTTCGGCAATCGTGATGACGTTGTTGTGCTTGATGCAGATTTGTCTAAGTCAACGATGACAACATTTTTCCAAAAGGCTTATCCTGAAAGACATTTCAACATGGGTATCGCTGAGGGTAATATGATGTCTGTTGCCGCCGGCATGTCGACTTGCGATAAGACAGTTTTTGCATCTACCTTCGCAATTTTTGCTGCTGAGCGCGCACTTGAGCAAGTGCGTAACTCCATCTGCTACCCTAACCTGAATGTTAAAGTTTGTGCGACACACTCAGGTATTACGGTCGGTGAGGATGGTGCGTCCCATCAATGCATCGAAGATCTTGCAACCATGCGCGCGTTGCCGAACATGAGAGTTATTCAGCCTTGCGATGCTGCTTCCACACGTGCGGTCATTCGCGCAGTTATGGATACAGAAGGTCCGTTTTATGTTCGTCTCGGAAGACTTGCGGTTGAAGGTGTATACGGCGAGTATGCGGATGATATTAAATTTGAGATCGGTAAGGCCAACACCATCCGTGAAGGTAATGATATTACAATTATCGCAAGCGGACTGATGGTTCAGCAAAGTATTGCCGCTGTGGATATGCTAAAGGCCAAGGGCATCAATGCCCGTCTGCTCGATATGCATACCATTAAGCCCATTGACGTTGCTGCAATCGAAAAAGCTTCTATGGACACCGGTGCCATCGTAACCGTCGAAGAGCATAATATTTTTGGCGGACTCGGAAGCGCAGTTGCTGAAGTATTGTCTGAGACCCGTCCATGTATCATGAAGCGCGTCGGAATGATGGATGTGTTCGGAAAGTCCGGTAAACCGGAAGCATTACTGCAAATTTTCAATCTGACTCCGGAAAGTATTGTAGCGGCAGTCGAAGAGACAATTGCCAAAAAATGAGCTTAACTAATCTATAACACAAAGACCGAGCCCAATAGGCTCGGTCTTTTTTTTCGGAGAGTATTGACAAATTAGAGCTTTCTTCTCAAGCCTACAGCTTTGCCCAGAATTTGGACTCGAGCGCCGGACAGCTCGGAGTCAGGACAAAAAATTGCTCGCTGATCGGAAAGGATGGGAACAAAAGTAAATCCGCCATTTTGCTTTGTTGCCAAGTGAATGTCTATGGGGTTTCCGTCGACCGATATCGCGTAATATTTTCCGTCATCGACAGTACTTATATCATCGCAGTTGAAGATGACGATATCGCCTTGTATGAAAGATAAATGATTTGATGCAGATACTCGAAGGCCAAAAAATGACTCGCTGATTCCTTTTTCGCGAAAAAACGTCTTCGGTGTCTTCTCATCTGCAATATATACCGAAATTTCCTGGAAGTTTGTGACGATCGGGTGTATGGGGTCATGCTCGTTATGAGCCGAATCCATACTGTAGAACTTGGCGTAAAGAGGGAAAGTTACGAATTTAGAATTGTTTTCGTAGAGCGTGTCGAGCGAGATGCCCGTAAGCTGAGATATCCTGATTCCCTGTGATATTTCGGGAATAGAAGCGCCTGACTCCCATTTTGAAACCGTCGTCTGATCGACACCGATGCTTCGCGAGAATTCAGATTGGCTCAAACCTTTCGATTTGCGATAGTTGCGAATGATGCTCAAAGTGACACCTCTTCATTTTGGAATAGCGCACTATAAGTATGCGTATTTTCAAACTACGTGATGAGAGGACATTTGAGCAATATAAAGAGTATTTGAAACGCGAGAATATGAATAAGATTCATATATTACGGCTATATGGTAAACGGAAAAGATTTAGATTCATGTCAAGGCGAGTTATATTATAGTATTTTCACGAAAAAACCTCGTGGATATCCGCGGGACAGGTCGACGGAGTCCGTTGTGTAACCCCGTCGCAAATAAAAGCCTGCCACGGATTCATTGGATATGGCCGTATGAAGTACTATTGCGCGTAATCCTTCGTCTCTCGCGATTTTTTCGCAAGTGTCTAACATTTTGCTTCCGATTCCAATTCCCCGAAAACGCTGATCCACGGCAAAACGAGTGAAATAGGCAACCTGTTCTTGTGCAGATAGTTGAGGAAAATTGACAAGCGAGACCGGATGCATACGATTCAGCGGCATAAAGCGAAGGCGCGCAGTGGCGAGAATTTGATCATTTGGATCGACTGCCACAAAGACGAAACCGGATTTGATCGCCTTTAGTACATCGCGAGAGGTTTCGGTCGAAATGTCCAGACGGTCTTCAGGAATCTGTCCCAGAGTACGGTATGTTACCATAGCAGAGCGTAAGAGGCGCAGAATATCCTGCACCTCCCAATGCATTGCCGGTCGGATCGAAAGATCTGAAGATTTAAGTTCAGACAAATACTCAGCGTTATTGTTCATTTGCCAGACAATGGACAAGGATCGCCTTATGGGCGTGCAAGCGATTCTCTGCCTCGTCAAATACAACGGAGCAAGGCGAATCAATAATGTCTTCAGTAACCTCATAACCGCGGTATGCGGGCAGGCAGTGCATGAAGATCGCGTCCGGCTTGGCGTGAGACATGAGGGTTTTATCGACTCGATAAGCACTGAAAATTTTGACCCGCTCCGCCTTTTGATCTTCTTGTCCCATGCTGGTCCAGGTATCTGTGTAAACGACGTCAGCATCGTTGACAGCCGCGACCGGGTCTTCGGTGATAAGAATCTCAGATCCGGTAATCTTCGCGTCAGCAAGGGCCTGGTCAACGTAAAACTGTGGACAGGCATGGGTAGAAGGTGTGGCAACCGAAATATGCATTCCGGCCTTCGCGCATGCTTGCAATAAAGAATTGGCCACGTTATTGCCGTCGCCGACATACGCTAATTTTAGCCCCTTAAGTGAGCCCTTGTGCTCTTTGATGGTGATTAAGTCGGCTAAAGCTTGAGTGGGGTGCTGATCATCGCTGAGGCCATTGATGATCGGGATATCACCATAACGGGCAAGGTCGACAATATCCTGATGAGAAAATGTACGAATCATAATACAATCGAGCATGCGGGTCAGGACTTTGGCGGTATCTTCAATAGACTCGCCGCGCCCCAGTTGAATGTCGTCCGAACTCAAAAACAATGCCTGTCCGCCCAACTGGTACATGCCAACCTCAAAGGATACACGAGTACGTGTCGAGGACTTGGAAAAAATCATGCCCAGAGACTTTCCGGACAGAATAGGATGAGGGACAGACGCCTTTGTTTTTGCCTTGAGATCGATGGCAGTGTTAATCAGAGCATCAAGTTCATCAATGGTAACGTCAGTGTGAAAATCTATAAAATGCTTCATAGTAAGTACCTCTACTTTTGTCAGATGAAATTATTGTATCGTCTTTATTAAGCGAGAGAAAGTGGAAACGAATAATTGAGCTTCGCTTATGGTCAGGATCAACGGAGGAGCCAAGCGGATGGTATCCGCACCGATTGAACCGACCAACAGGCCATTCTCCAAGCACAGAGCCTTCACTTCGGCGGCTATGGGTGAGTTGAATCCGATTCCGATTAATAAGCCCATTCCACGTACTTCAGAAATCAGAGGCGTCGTAATCATTAATTCTTCAAGTGCATTTTTCAGATAAATACCGACAGAATTCACGTTTTCAAGTAAATGTTCTTCGCAAATAACCTCAAGGACGGTCAGTGAAGCACGGCATGCCAAAGGATTTCCGCCGAAAGTCGAGCCATGATCTCCGATATGAAAGCCGGTGGCAACTTCATCGGTTGTGAGCATTGCACCGATCGGAACGCCACCCGCAAGACCCTTTGCAGATGTCAAGATGTCCGGAGTGACACCCAGTTGCTCATGCGCGAAAAGCGAGCCGGTTCTTCCGATTCCGGTTTGGATTTCGTCGACAATCAAGAGTGCACCGGTCGCATCACATAGTTCCCTTGCGGCTTGAAAATAGGCTTTGTCGGCCGGGAATACGCCGGATTCACCTTGAATGGGCTCAAGAATCACCGCGCATGTAGTCTCGTCGACTTCCGCTTTCAGGGCGGCAATGTCGTTGAACGGAACATAAGTGAAGCCCGGCACGGTCGGACCGAAAGGCGTACGGAACTTATCCTGACCGGTAGCCGAAATGGTGGCCATCGTTCTGCCGTGGAAAGATTTTAGGGCGCTGACGATTTTTGTCCTTGGTGAACCTTTGTGATAGAAATAGCCTCGCGCCAGTTTGAGCGCTGCCTCATTCGCCTCTGCCCCGGAATTACAAAAGAACACTTTATCCGCGAAACTCAGGTTGACCAACTTTTCAGCCAATAAAGACTGCGCCTCAATGTAGTAATAATTCGAGCAATGTATTAGCTTTTGGGCTTGGTCCGCGATGGCTTGCGTCAGCTTCGGATGGGAGTGGCCGAGAGCGTTGACCGCAATACCTCCGATCATATCCATATAAGATTTATTATCGGTGTCGTAAAGATATATTCCATTTCCGTGCGTAAAAGAAACCGGTGAACGTTTGCCAAAAACGCCGAGGTAGTATTTGTCATCTAAGTCCATGATATGTTGCAATTGATCATTCATAATAATCTCCTATTCCTATGCACCGCTGCTCTTCAGATTTTCTCGCCATCGAAATAGGGTCGTCGCTCTTTAGTAATCATGGTGCCGATGCCTTTTCCGGTAAATATCTCAAGCAAGATGCTGTGAGGGATCCTGCCGTCGATGATATGTGCACGACCGACGCCTCGGTGGATTGTATCCAAACAACCGATGACCTTCGGAATCATGCCGCCGGATATGACTCCGTCCTGAATGAGTGTGTTAATATCGGATTCCGTCAGAACAGGGAGAACCTTTAACGTTCCATCCTTCATAACGCCCTTAACACCCTCGACGTCCGTTAATGTCATCAGTTTTTCGGCGCCGAGAGCGGCGGCAATTTCGGATGCGACCGTATCCGCATTGATGTTATAACTTTCTCCGTCCGTGCCGACACCGATAGGCGCGACCACCGGGATAAACTCATCGTTGGCCAGCATGGAAAGAACTTTGGTGTTAATTTTCGTAATTTTGCCGACATATCCGACATCGATTTTCTCGCCGTTTGGACCTTCGGTTAATTTTTCGCACTCGATTAAATGTCCGTCAATACCGCAAATGCCAATAGCTTTGGCGCCTTTGGTCCCCAGAGCCGAAACAATTTCTTTGTTCGTCTTGCCGATTAAGACCATCTGAGCAATTTGCATGGTCTGCTTATCCGTAACCCTCAATCCGTTTTCGAAATGAGACGGAATGTCCATCTTCAAGAGCATGTCGCTGATGTCCGGACCTCCGCCGTGTACGAGTACCGGATTAATGCCGACAAACTTCAGAAGGGTGATATCGTCCATCACAGATGATTTCAGTTCGTCGTTGATCATAGCGTTGCCGCCGTATTTTATGACAATTGTTTTGCCGGATAGGCTCTGGATATAGGGTAGAGCCTCAATAAGTATCTCGGCTTTTCCGATTAAATCTTGCATACCGGTGATGTTAGCCGCTTCGTGAAGAGTTTTCATAAATATCCTCCGTCAGATCGTGGAATACATAGTTGGATTACTGTTGAAAAGAGTTCTCAGACCCCGGAACATAGTACGGATAAACCCGCTTGCTCGTCCAGTCCTAACATCACATTTACTGCCTGAATTGCTTGCAAAGCGGCGCCTTTCCCCAGGTTGTCGAGAGCGCTGAAGACCTTGATTTTTTTCGTCCTCTTATCGTAAGCAACTGCGATGTCGATAAAGTTCGTTCCGATAACCAGAGATGTTTCCGGCAAGGCGTTATCGCTAAGCACTCGGACGAAATACTCATTTGAATAATATTCTTCATAAAGCTTTCGGACGTCGTCGATGCTGAAATTATTCGGATCCATCGGATCGGCATAGATCGTAGCCAACATACCGCGCTTCATCGGAGCCAGGTGCGGCGTGAAAGTCAGCGCAATGTCAGTCTGTGCCAGCACACTCAATTCTTGCTCAATTTCTGAAGTGTGGCGATGCTTTTCGACAGCGTACGGTTTATAATTTGCATCTGCCTCACAAAAAGAGTAGGGGAGATCTGCTTTTCTTCCGGCGCCGGAGATGCCGGATACGGCGTCGATAATGATGTTATCCGTTGAGACTAATTGATGCTTAATTAAGGGAGCCAATGCGAGAATGCTGCAAGTGGGATAACAACCCGGGTCACTCACCAGTCGAGCGTTCGCGATTTGCTCGCGATAGAGCTCGGGAATGCCGTAGACCGCCTCGGACAAAAGCTCCGGATGCGGATGGTTAAGTCCGTAAGCTTCCTCGTAGACTGTGACATCACGGTAGCGAAAATCACCGCTGTGGTCCAGTACCTTGAGACCTGCATCCAGCAGTTCCGGGACAACTTTTGAGGAGACGCCGTGTGGAAGAGCAGTGATTACAAGATCGCAAGTCGATTTCATTAAAGATACGTCCAAACCGGATAGTTCAATGTCGCAAATGGAACGAAATTGCGGATAAACATCCGAAAATTTCTTTCCGACGTAACTTTGAGACACAAGCGTTGTGAGCAAAACCCCGTCGTGCCCGCTGAGCGCACGAACGAGCTCAACTCCGACGTAGCCGGTTGCCCCGATAATTCCGATTCTGTATTTATTCATGTGCGTTTCCCCCTTTGGAAAAAAACAATTTGTTGTTATATAAATATTAATAACCATAACAGATACAAATTAGAGCCATAAGTGCGCATAAGATATTCTCGAATTAATATTTATACAGAATACTGAATAAATACATATTTTTCAATAATGCAACGCGATTTTTTTAGAATTTGTGCAAAATAAACAAAACGGAAATGATATTTAATGTCGGCTTTGTGTAAATGCTTAAACAAACTGTTAATAGCACCAAAAATTGTAGAGAAATTTTGGTTATTCTAGCATCTGGCAGTTTAGATCACCGGGTGGTATAGTGGTCATATACAAAAAAAGAGTGTCGTCGCCCTGCGGCGACATATTTTCGGAGGTAACCCAATGGCCAGTTTATCACTTCAACATGTTTATAAGAAGTACGACGGCGGAGTTGTTGCTGTCAGTGACTTTAATCTCGAAATCGCAGACAAGGAATTCGTTATTCTTGTCGGACCTTCCGGTTGCGGAAAGTCCACAACACTTCGTATGATTGCCGGTCTCGAAGATATCACCGAAGGTGAAATCTATATCGACAATCGCATCGTCAATGACGTTCTTCCTAAGGATCGCGACATCGCGATGGTTTTCCAGAACTATGCTCTATACCCGCACATGACTGTTTTTGAGAACATGGCTTTCGGACTTAAGATCAGAAAGACTCCCAAAGATGAGATCAAGAGACGCGTTTCTGAAGCGGCTAAGATTCTTGAGATTGAGCACTTGCTCCAGCGTAAGCCGAAGGCTCTTTCCGGTGGACAGAGACAGCGTGTTGCTCTCGGACGTGCTATCGTTCGTGACCCAAAGGTCTTCCTGATGGACGAGCCGCTGTCGAACCTCGACGCAAAACTTCGTGTTCAGATGCGTGTTGAAATCACAAAACTTCACCAGAGACTGCAGACTACCATCATCTACGTTACGCACGACCAGACAGAGGCCATGACCATGGGTACTCGTATCGTTGTTATGAAGGACGGCTTCATTCAGCAAGTCGACGCACCTAGTGAGCTTTATGCAAATCCTGTTAATACATTCGTAGCCGGATTTATCGGAATGCCTCCGATGAACTTCATCAATGCGCTTGTTGCTGTTGAAGGCGACGATGTTAACATTGTTTTCGAGAACTTCACGATCAAGCTTCCTGAGCGCTATGCGGTTCCGGAAGTTATGGAACAAGACGGCAAAGAAGTTATTTTTGGTGTTCGCCCTGAGGCAATCACGGATGAGACCACTTATGTTGGCCAGCATCCTGAGTCAGCATTCTCCGCAGACGTCGATGTTGTTGAAATGCTCGGTGCAGAAACATATCTATACGTTACCGTCAACGGCGCACTGCCTTTGACCGCCAGAGTTGATCCGACGACTTCTCAGTCTCGCGTCGGCGAAGTGGTTGATCTTGCTATCGATGCGAACCGCGTTCACATCTTTGACAAGGACACAGAGCAGAGCATTATTTCTTAATTAGTTACATTACCAGAGCCAATCGCAAAAAAGCAGACCTTGATTAGTCGAGAGTCTGCTTTTTTGTATGGGTGAATTGTAAAATGAAGTGACGCGAAAATAAAAAAGATGTCCCACGCGGACAATCTCACATACAATGTTAAGTGACCAAACCAAACACGAAGGAGAAAGCTCGTGGGACACGAACATTGTAACCTGAAACGGACGAAGAATAAACATCTGAAGTATCGTGATCGACTCCGAATCGAAGGAATGCTCAAAGACAAGAAAAGTCCTCTG
>Ga0209510_1000652_pt1 | contig 45459 bp, 29 predicted proteins | sample BiotimSIPDNA_FD_185749 | JGI IMG/M metagenome (GOLD analysis project Ga0209510, IMG submission 185749) | Anaerobic biogas reactor microbial communites from Washington, USA - Biogas_R1 time_0 SIP DNA (SPAdes) (version 2) | ecosystem: Engineered > Bioreactor > Anaerobic > Unclassified | place...
TGAAAAACTACCTGAGAGAATAACAATGGAAACAATAAAAAACAAAACAGAACTTGAGCGAACGAGATGTTGTTAAAACAAGATATTCGATTTATTGCAGGGTTGGCAATACTTTTTTTGGGAAATTCAAAATCTTTAGATTTCCGTATCTGCTTATACGGTTTTACAGTAATAAGTTAGCAAGAATAACGCTCCCTTTAATAATGGCCTTCAAGGGAGGGTATTTTGCTGACAGGTACTTTTTATTAATTTTGCGTATTAATAATGTGGGTTTGGGCGGCCATTTTCTTTGTTAAATTAAACGGACACTACTGATTTTACATTAAAAAATCCTGTTCAGAACTTTTCGGAAAGGTTTTTTTTAATAAAAACCACCCTCCTGTGTTATGGATATTGTTTTACATGTTTTCGGGGATGGTGTAAATGCGATATCAGTTAATAACAATTCGCAGGAAATATTTTAGTTTCTGAAACTCTTGTTGAAAAATCTTCCTGACCCGAGATTGACTGAACAGCAGCAAAGATATAACTGAAGTTTGCAGCGTTGTGAAAAAATCACTAACGCTACATACTTATCAAGGCAGACACATTTTATAGTATTGGTCCAAAGATCAGAGACTTTAAAGGCCAGTGCATTATTTACTGTTGCCTTCTCTTCTTTCAACACTGAGTGCATGATGAACAAAGTTTTCTGCTCTGGCAAAGACACTTACAAACGGAGCTGCCAGATCCAGTCCTTCAGGAGTGACCTCTGCAACAGAGATTCTCTTGGTGAAACTATCGACTCCCAACGGAGAAGCATACCTGGCAGCACCTCCAGTGGGCAGGACGTGGTTCGTCCCAATAAAATAATCACCCAGGGCAACAGGCGTGTAAGGTCCTAAGAATATTGCTGCCGCATTTTGAATTTTGTTAAGGTCCTTTCTGTAGCTTCTGGTCATTATCTGGAGATGTTCCGGAGCAAAATCATTGATCAGTGCAATGCTTTCATCCCTGGAAGAAGCTACAAAGATAGTGATTGCATGCTCAGGAAGAGCCTGGAATACTTTTTTTACAGGTGAAGCTTCGATTTCACTTATCAGGGCGGCTGCAATTTTATCTGCAAACCCTTTATCTTCACAGACACAGATTGCCAGTTCATCTCCGGAGCCATGTTCCCCCTGAGCTAAAAGATCAAGGGCAACCCAGGTGGGGTCCACAGAATCATCCGCAATTATTGCTACTTCACTGGGCCCGGCCACCGAGTCGATGTCAACCACACCGTACACCAGCTTTTTGGCAGTTGCGACAAAAGGATTTCCAGGGCCAACGATCTTTTCAACCGGTTTTATGGTTTTTGTTCCGTAAGCCAGTGCTGCAATTGCCTGAGCTCCTCCGATTCGGTAGATTTCGGTTATGTTTAAAAGCTTTAAGGCATAAGCTACTCCGGGATCGAGCTCCCGTGGTGGAGTCACTGCCACGATTTCCTTGACTCCTGCAATCTGGGCAGGTATTATATCCATTAAAACACTTGATGGATAGATGGTATGACCACCCGGAATATATACACCAACCCTAGACAAAGGACGAATAATCTGACCCAGAGTTCCTTCACCACTCTGAAATTCGAAACCTTCTCTTAATTGTTTACGATGATAGGCATCTATTCGTTTTGCTGTTTCATCTATGGCAGTTTTCAGCTCCGGACGAATCTGCTTTGCACTTAAAGAAATCTCTTCTTCCGTAATTTTCATTTTTCTGGCAGTGAGTTTAACCTTGTCAAATTTTTCAGTATACCTGAAAAGGGCACTTTCTCCATTATCCCGGACATCATCCAATATTTTTTCCACCAGAGATGTAGTTTTTTTGTTACTGGTAATACGGGAGGTGGTTATTTTCTGCAAATATTTTCTTCCCCTGGGAGAAGAGTAGTTAATAATCGGTACCTTGATCTTTTTGGTGGCCATTTTTTTAAGAGACTCCTGACATCTTGTTTTTCATACAAAATATATTAATCACCATTAGTCTGAAATAACGGGCTCAGATAGGTGTAGGTATATCGATAAATTCGGTTTGAATACCGAAACGTTCCTGAAGCACTGCTCCCAATGCCTGAATTCCGGGCTTTTCGGTATGATAATGTCCTGCATAAACAACATTGATCCCGTTTTCCTGAGCTTCATGATAATTGTAATGAACCGGTTCACCGGTAATATAACAGTCGATTCCCTTTTTAATTGCCTCTGTCAAAAGATCAGCAGCTCCACCGGAAACCACAGCGACTTTTGAGATGGTTTTCTTGCCAAATGGAAGAACAGTACATTGTGTATCAAGCTTTTCGCTCAGTGTCTGAACGATCGAATCCAAATCAGTAGATTTGTCCGGATTACCTTCAAATCCTATATCTGTTCCCTTGTAATTGCCGAATGGTTTTAACCCGGTTAAATTCAGCATTGAAGCCAGTTGGGCATTGTTTCCAATTTCAGGATGAAGATCCAGTGGCAGATGTGAAGCATAAAGGTTAAGATTGTTGTCGAGTAGAAATTTTACATGATTGTATGAACTTCCGCTGACCGACCTGATCCCATCCCAGATAATTCCATGATGAACAGCAATCAATTGACACTTTTTTTCCAGGGCAAGTCTGTAACCCTGTAATGAGGCATCCACCAAAAGTCCGACCTTGTTTATCACCTGGGCTCCCTGCACCTGAAGTCCATTACAGGAGTAATCCTTGTACCGGTTGGTATTTAGCAGCTCATCGATAAAAGAAACCAGCTCATCCCGATTGATTTCTGCGTTTTCAGCAGTTGATTTTTTTTCCATAGAAAAACTCTTTATTGATTTTTAAAAATTATGCGGAAAAGAAGAATAAAAGAACTATTTCTGTTGTGATAAATATAAAACACTGCAGTGATTCTGAGATAAAAAGGATAAATACTTTAAAGATTCAAAGGCGGTTTCCACAGTATTTGCAATAAACTGCATCTGAATCGTTATACCCGCCACAGGTAAGACATACCTGGGAAATAGGACTCAGTTTTGAAATGCGGTTGTATTCGACGGTGACGATTCCGGTTGGAACTGCAATCATTCCATATCCCAGCAACATGACTATTGAAGCCAGAAATTTACCAGGAAAAGTCTGGGGTGCAATATCACCGAAACCTACGGTAGTGATAGTTACTATAGTCCAATAGATACCGGTAGGGATATCGGTAAATCCGTGTTGAGGCCCCTCAATCGCATAGACAAAAGTTCCGATCAATATGATAAGAGTGAAAACTGTCAACAGGAAAACTATTATACGTTTAAGACTGGCTCTTAGAGCCTTTCGCATGATATCGGCTTCATAGACATATTTGTAAAGTTTAAACAAACGGAAGATTCTAAGTAACCGGAATGCCCGGATAGTTATAAGATTCTCGATTCTTCCAATGTGGATCATTTCCAGAAAAAGGGGCATAAAAGCCAGAAAATCGACTATTCCATAGAAACTGAAGGCATAATTTAATGGTTTTCTGGCAGAGATAATTCGCAGAACATATTCGATAAAGAAAAATATGGTAAAAATCAACTCTGTTTTATAAATAATGGAACCATATCGGTTATGAATATCCTCCACACTTCCTACGATAACAATCAGTATGCTTGACATTATTATAGCAAGCAGAAAAAGGTTGAAGACTTTTCCGTATAAGGTATTCTCATCAAACAGAGTCTGACGGAGACGCTCTCTCCATAGCGGGCGATCAGTTGATTCTTTTTTATCCTGCATATTGTTTTTCTTTAAAAATCGGGAGTTTTTGACTGGTTAACTATTCTGACCTAAATCGTTGGACTTAGATTTGATATAAACGGAAAAAATCTGCTATGGATAGTCTAAAAAGCTACTTAGAGGGAGTGTGGAAAGAATCAGAAGAGCCGGGGGAATTTCCCCGGAGGTGATTTCTTTAATGTTAAAGATTCACCTCTGGGGTAAACTTTATCCGCACTTGGAAAAGCCGCAGCTCTTACATACCGCACATCCACTCTCATTTTCCATGATACCACCGCATTCAGGGCATTGGGGACAATAACCCATATCCAAACTGGAGAAGGTGATCTGAGATTGCGGTGACTGAGACCCGTGGAAATCACTAATTGCCTTTTCCAGAATCCTTCCGATGGCATCTGCACATGAGAGAATCATTTCACCATCATGCCAGGTTGGAATCGGACAACGGATACCACGCAACTGAGTCACTATTGACTTAGGATCGATTCCGGAACGCAAAGCCAGCGAAATTAACCGGGATACTGCTTCAGAATTGGACGCAGCACAACCACCGGATTTTCCCATCTGTGTAAAGACTTCACAGAGCCCGTAATTATCGGAATTGATGTTTATATAAAGAGTCCCACAACCGGTTTTGGTTTTATAGGTTCTTCCGTGGGTTACTGCCGGTCGGGGGCGGGGATGAATAGCTCTTGCGGTATCGTTGTCTACAATCGAGACAGTTCCACCTGAAGTGCCGGAAGTAATAACCTGATTTTGTCGGGATCCATCGCGGTATACGGTTACACCTTTGCAGTTAAGGTCATAGGCGTACCGAAATACTTCATCTACTTCTGAAACTGTAGCTTCTTTACGGAAATTAACCGTTTTGGAAACTGCATTATCTGTGTATTTCTGGAATGCTGCCTGCAGGGTAATGTGCCATCGTGGTTCGATATCATGTGAAGTTACAAAAATATCCCGTATTCTTTTTGGTATTCCACAAATTTTATTAAGACTGCCGGTTTCTGCAACCATTTTCATCAGCTCTTCAGAATAAAAGCCTTCTTCCTGTGCAACTTTTTTAAATGCCGGGTGAATCTCAAGCAAGCGTTTACCATCAAGAACGTTTTTCTCGTAAACGATAGCAAACAGCGGTTCTATACCGCTTGAACATCCTGCAATCATGCTGATAGTACCGGTTGGAGCGATGGTGGTTACAGTGGCATTGCGCACTTGAAGTCCGTTTTCATGATCATAAATTGATCCTTTGAAATTGGGAAAGACGCTTCTTTCTCTAGCCAGAAATGCAGACATCTTTCGACCTTCACTCTGAATAAATTTCATTATCTCTTCTGCCAGACTGGCTGCGGCATGTGAATTATAGGGAATTCCAAACTCGATCAACAGATCTGCAAACCCCATCACACCAAGTCCGATTTTCCGGTTCCCTTTGGTAATTTTTTCTATCTCTTTAAGAGGGTATTTATTTACTTCTATGACATTATCAAGAAAACGAACTGCTGTGCCTACTGTTTCTCCCAACTTGGCGTAATCAACCACCTTTTTGCCATTGGTTTCGGTAATCATGTGAGCCAGATTGATAGAACCAAGATTACATGACTCATAAGGAAGCAGAGGTTGTTCGCCACAGGGATTGGTACTTTCCATTTTGCCCACATGCGGAGTCGGATTATCCTTGTTGATTTTATCCAGAAAAACCACTCCTGGCTCACCATTTTTCCAGGCAAGTTCAACGATTCTTTTAAACACCTTAGAGGCTTTCTGGTGCCCCATTATTTCACCGGTTCTGGGGTTGCGCAGTGGATATTCCTCATCTCTCTTGAGAGCTTCCATGAATTCATCGGTAATGCCTACTGAGATGTTAAAATTGGAAAGGTATCCATCTTTTTCCTTCATCTCAATGAAATCCATGATTTCCGGGTGAGAGCAATTCAGAATACCCATATTGGCGCCCCGGCGGGTTCCGCCCTGTTTTACGGTTTCTGTAGCTATATCAAAAACCCGCATAAATGAAAGCGGCCCCGAAGAGATACCCTTGGTTGACTTGACCCGGTCGTTTTTAGGACGAATGTTGGAAAACGAAAAGCCGGTTCCTCCTCCGCTTTTATGAATGAGGGCAGTGTTTTTAACTGCTGTGAAGATATCCTCCATCGAATCCCCAACTGGTAGAACAAAACAGGCAGAAAGCTGTTGCAGATCCCGACCGGCATTCATCAGAGTAGGAGAATTGGGAAGAAAATCAAGATCTGTCATAATTGAATAAAACTTTTCGGTCCAGATATCCGTACTAATGTCGGGATTAAATAGTTTTTCAGCACTGGCAATATTTTCAGCAACCCGAAAAAACATCTCTTCGGGAGTTTCGATAGTTTTTCCGTTCTCATCTTTTTTGAGATATCGTTTTTCGAGTACAGTTCGTGCATTATCGCTTAAAGCGGCTTTTTTCTTTAGCAGTCGTTCTTTTAATGATTCCCGGGATTGAACCTCAGACATAATATCTCTTTCTGTAAAAACTGATGCGGTTACAGGTTTGGCTTCAGTGCTGATCTTTGAAACGGACATGGGGATTGCTCCTTTTACATTCAACAGGCCTTTTAAGATTTATTTTTATTCCTGAACCAGGTGATTTTTGAGGTAATCTTGGGTCTCCGGTTTTATCACCTTTCGCTACCTAACAGGGATCCGAAAGAGGGGTGAACTGCAACCCAGTGCTTATTGAATCGTCTGGATCAGGTTTTTCGATCTGCTTCGTTAATTTGAAGAGACTGCTCGAATGAAATAACTCTATAAATATAACGGCCCAGGGGGAGTATAGTCAAGCTTTAAAAAATTGGTAGTTTCTACAATATGCTGTGTAGAAATCAAAATACTTGCCCAATCTGTAGATGTATATAAGTTTAATTTCTAAGATAATGGATTTAAAGAGATTACAATTTTAATGCAGGAATGCATCTATTTTTCAGCTAATCTCAGCAAGCCTGGAACAGCCAGGAACACCAGAAACTATTTTTCAGAAATTATTGTTAGGAGGATAGAAAATGGCAGAATTACTAGAACAATCTGTGATAAGTGAAATGAAAAACCGTGTGGATAACCTTCGGAGGTATCTTTGACATTGATAAAAAGATATCTTTAGTGGCTGAACTGGAAGCGTTAAGTGCACAGGAAAATTTTTGGAATGATTCCAATAATGCTCAAAAGGTGTTAAAGGAAATTAAGGACGCAAAGCGGATAATTGAGCCTTGGCAAAAAGCAGCAGCAGAAATAGAAGAGATTCAGCAGTTCTTTGATCTGGCAAAACTTGAGAACGATAATGATACTCTTTCTGAGCTGAAATCTCAGACAGAAATTCTTGAAAAAGAGATCTCTCATATTGAATTTCTGCATAAACTAAGCGGTGAGGACGATAATGCGCCCGCGATTTTGACTGTGCATAGCGGTGCCGGTGGTACCGAATCCTGTGACTGGGCAAACATGCTATACCGAATGTACATTCGTTGGATAGAACGCAAGGGGTTTTCCTATACTATTCTTGATGAGCTTCCAGGAGAAGAGGCCGGGATAAAAAGTGTGACCATAGAGGTGAAAGGTGAATACGCTTATGGCCATTTAAAAGCAGAAAGTGGAGTTCATCGACTGGTACGTATCTCCCCTTTCGACTCCAATGCCCGCAGGCATACCTCTTTTGCATCAGTATACGCTTATCCGATTATTGAAGAGATCGATGATTACGAAATAGATGAAAAAGATCTAAGGATTGACACATACAGATCAAGCGGAGCAGGTGGTCAGCATGTCAATAAGACCGACAGTGCTGTACGTATCACCCATATTCCCACAAATATCGTAGTAGCCTGTCAGAATGAGCGGTCACAGATAAAAAACCGGGCTACAGCGATGCGTCTTCTTAAGGCACGAGTACGGCAGCATTATAAGGAAATTGAAGACAGAGAACGTGAATCAAAGCTTGCAGAAAAGAAAAAGATCGAGTGGGGAAGCCAGATTCGTTCCTATGTTTTGCATCCTTATAATATGGTGAAGGACCACCGGACTGATGCTGAAACGTCAAACACCCAGGCAGTACTTGACGGTGATATTGACATGTTCATCGAAGCATATCTGATGGAATTTTAAGGGTATACTTACATTTAAAATTAATGATTAAATCCTCTGTAAACTCTTTATATACAACGGTAGAGTGCAGTAGATGTACAATCTGCTGCAGAGAACCGATTGTACCAGTTACTGACAGTGACCTGAAGCGTATCTGCAGATTTCTTAAAAAAACTGCAGAGCAAATAGTACGGTTTTATTCGATAGATGAAATGGATTACGATTCAGAATCGGGTCTTTGGATAAGGTTTGTGCAGGGGAAAAGGGCGATGGGGCTTCGTAAGCGACTTTCCAGATGCATTTTTCTGGATGACAAGAATAACTGTTCGATTTATGATCATCGCCCAATGACTTGCAGAACCTTTCCTTACATGATAGATCTTGACCAGGATAACAAGCCTCTGAAAGTGAAACTCAATAAGATTGTCAATTGCTGCTGTAAAAGGAAAAAAAGATCACCTCTTGAGGAGGTTATTGAGAATGCGAAGGTTGAGCTTGAAGAGGATAGCCGGTATTATGAGAAGGTTGAGAAATGGAATAAACAAAAGAAGCCGGGAACGATGAGAGATTTTCTGATGTTTTTAAGGTTGAATGGGGAATAGGTGGCGGGTTTGCTTATTGATTACTGGCCATTTATTTTAACCTTTTAAGTAAATGTTACTTCTTTTTTTATGAAAGAAGCTTTCCAGATAGTCGCTATGTATATTCAAATGCATGCGACAGAAACACCACAACTGGTTCGTCCGCATCTTTAGTTACCCCACAGTTGTTGAAGATCTTCTCAGATCTTTTGTGCATGAAGATTTTGTAAAAGAGCTTGATTTTAAGTCATTAAAGAAGCTCGATCCCAATTTTTATCCTTCCGCAGAAAGTTCGCGTCATGCCGATCTAATCTATGAAATAAGTTCTCATGGCCAGCCCACTTTCATCTACCTTTTTTTCGAATTTCAGTCTACGGTCGATTGGTTCATGCCTTTGCGGATGGCGAGGTATATGTTTGAATTCTACGATGAATTGCGCAGAAAAAGTAAGTTGAAGTTTTTTAATCCACCATTTTGTATTCTCATTTATAATGGAGATCCAGGATGGTATGCACCAGAGAGATTCAGTGAGCTTTTATATAAATCATCAATACCAAAGGAGTATATACCAGAATTCAGGTATTTCAAAATTGCAATAAATGAAATACCCAGACGTGATCTAGTAAGGTTGCGTAATGCGATATCTGCAGTATTTTACATTGAGAATAACGATCCGGTGGAAAGCAATGAAAACTGGGATGAACTGGTCAGTATTTTGAAAGAGGTGGTAAATAAAGTAGGGGGAGTAGAAATAATACAGGAAATAGTGAACCGGATATTTCAGTTATATCAAATACCAAAGAGCTCCAAATTAATTACCAGCATCGATAGTTTAGGGGAGGTCAGAAGTATGCTTGAAACGAGAGCAAAAGAGTGGGAAAAAAGAGGCATAGAAAAAGGAATTGAAAAAGGAATTGCAAAGGGCATCGAAAAGGGCATTAAGAAGGCAAATGAACTATTTGCTAAAAAGATGATTAAAAATGATGAGTCGGACGAAAGAATTGCTTTTTATACAGGTCTGTCGATAAAACAGATTACCGAGATTCGAGAAAGTATAAAAAAAAGATCTGACAAGCAGGAATAACGAGAAGAGGTGGATAGTAGTTATATGATCCAGGAAAATCTGTCTGATTATTTTCGGCAATAGAGCTTAGGAGAATCATCTTTAATCCAAATGGTTTTGCAGAAATGAATCATCCCAATGTTTTATCAATTCAGAACCACAATCAGCTCTCCAAAAATGCTTTTAATAAAAACCACAGCTATCGGAGTATCGGATAACAGCAGAATAACAATAATTTTCGATCAGATATCGAAAGTTTAGTCTTTATATCCAGTATTATTTTTTTTAAAAGTAAAACGGGTTTATACCGAACCGATCAAGTTTAAAACCGTTTAATTACAAAAACTTTTCTGCAACCAGGGAGGCATTTGCATGAAAACCATTGAAGAAATCAGAGAGTTTGCCAATCAGAATCCCACCACCTGGCTAAGTACCAGTGTTGGCGATCAACCCCATTTACGTGCGATGGCAATGTGGTTTGCCGATGAAAGCGGGTTTTACTTTCACACCGGTACCCAGAAAAGACTCTCTGTACAGTTAAAGAATAATCCCAAAGTAGAACTGGGTTTTTTTAATCCGGGCGATGGCATGGGATCAATGCAGATGGTTCGTGTTACCGGAAAAATCGAACAGGTCAAAGATGAATCCTTAAGAGAGAAGCTTCTTGAAGATCGCCCATGGCTACACGATGTATTCAAGGCTTTCCCAGATGGCGAACTATTCATTTTCCGGATTGCCCATGGAGAGGCACAATACTGGGATATGTCACTTAATTGCAGAGAAAAAGATACTCCCCCTATTGTGTTCTAAACAAAACTGATTCAGAAGCGGCTGCATCTGTGCAGCCGAATTAAGCCTTTGTATAGCTTCCAAAAAAAGGAAACGATTCATTCCAAAAACCAGCTTAGAAATAAGCTGCGTATAGCAATCGCTTTATTGTCGTTGTTCAGAGAAAAGAATCATTTAACCTAAAAACTCGTAGTGGGTGACGACGAAGAATCCCGAATGAATGTATCGGGGCTTGCAGTCGTAAGACCACCTGAAATCACCATGCACCAATAAGAGTGATAAGGTGTTTTTTAAGCAGATTGTGTTTCATGAGACTACCTGAAATTGAAGTAAATCAACTCATTAATAAATTCTTTAATATGGCCTGAGCCGTTCTGAAACCAACTCTCGTTTAATGTGTCAACTGCTTTTTCACAAAAGCAGCTCAACTGTTCTGATGCAAACTGAAAAGAGCCATACCGGTCAAACATCTGCAGCAGTGATGAGATCAGTTGAGCAGAACAATTTATACTCAGCTCATCGATAATCGCTTTTGCCTCAGGAGGTCCATAGTTTAACAGATGCCAGACCAGAATGGTTTTGCGGTTTTCCACAATGTCTGAAGGAAAACCACTGGAGAGGTCTACATTTGAGCACTCGAAAAGATCATCGTAAATCTGGTATGCCCTCCCCAGAAATAGGCCAATCCGGTTAAGTGGTTCTATTTCGGATTCTTTTGCACCGGCAAGTTGAGCTCCTGCTATTAGTGGTCCGCAAAAGGTATATCTTGCGGTCTTAAGATCATAGATCTCATAAATATCATCCAGCCCAAAAGCTCCAAAGTTATCTGCGGAATAAAGCAATTCCAGCAATTGACCGCTTTCGGCATCTATCGCTGTGCTAAGGATCGTTTTCAGAGCCGTTTCTTTTCTTTCCGGCAGCTCTTCAATCTGCAAGAAAGCCTCAATTCCTGCACTGTAGAGGATGTCAGAGAAGATTATAGAGAGATCTTGTGCCTTTTTTTCCGGGATGTTCCCATAGAAATTGTTGATGATTTTATGTAGCGATGGCATAGATCTGCGGGTATCACAATTATCTATTACATCGTCTTGAATAAGTGCAAAGAGGTGGAAAAGCTCCAGTGCTGCGGCTCCGGTATAAAGGTTTTTGCACGCGTTTACCATCCTATTCAGGTAAGAGAGAGAAAAAAGAGTGGATCTGATTCTTTTCCCCTCACGAAGGCAGTACTCAGTAATCATTCTGCAGAGTTCCGGAGATTTTCTAAATAAACCTGCTTTCAGCATCAACTGATTGATCTGATCGTAAATGCTGCGATTTATCATCTGATGCAGCTTGTTTATAATGGACATCGATTCCTGCCGAAAGAAGATTTATAATCCAATGAGCCATTAACCAGATGAAACTCTGAATGCATAATCAACTCCTTATGGTACTTTTAAGAGATTGGCTGATAACACCAGTAGCGTCAGGATCCTTACCTAAATAGCATACATGGCAGGATAGCCGTAGATATGACGGATTCCCCACTGGTAGAGCCGGTCAACCAGAAAATTACTAGTATTCATTCATTCTCCTTGGAGTTAAAACGCGAGAGTTAAATGCGCAACTTCAATGCCATTATTTTTGATAAAAGATTAAAGCTACAAATCAGCCGGTCCGCATTCTTCAGATGCTTTTGGCTGAAAAAGAGTTTTTCAAAATGAGAACAGTGATTTTCAACAAGCATAAGAGGTGTTCAAAAGCTTCGCTTAAGGAATCAGAGAAACAGCGTTTTATTGGGGCATTTTTTGCTTGCACAAAAAAATTTGGGGCTTAAAACAGCTTGCTTTTGTTCTTCAATTTGACTGGTTTTTAACCCGGTGTGGATGAAAATTTTTGGATGGCACAAATGGACCCAATACTCTATAATTTCAATAGATTACTACATCTTTTCATCAGAAGAAAGGAGAGGCTCCAAATCTGCACCAAAAATCTAAATGTAGTACCTTTTTTAATGCACAAAAATTCGTTTATCAAAGGAAGGATGAGACATGGAAAATGGAAATCCTGAATTGAAGTACATTAATGCTGCATTTGTCGGAAGGCAGACAAGGGGATCACAGTTAAAGCGATTAACCAGAAAATCACTTTGGGAAGAAAGAAAGTTTCTGAAACGATTGATACAATATAGTCTGATTGCACCGCTTCTTTTTTTTCTGAAAGTGTTTGCATCTTAAAGCGGTCTCTCTTGCTGTGCGGCCTCTGTTGGGGCGACTCCTGTTGAGGCGACCCTTGTGGTCGCCATGGCAACCACAAGGGTTGCCACAAGGGTTGCCACAACAACTGCCATTACTTTATACGCATAAACAACCTTTTTTTGCTATATTATTATATTCAACCGGGATTTACAACTCAGGAAAGGTGAATTAATGAAAAAGTGTATGTTATGCGTGATGTTGCTTTTTTTTGCTGCCGTCGGTTTATACGCTCAAACCACCCCCAAATACCCTTTCCCACAAAACGTTAAGTATCTCCATGGAAATATGACCAGTGTTATCTCTAATGAGTTTGTAAAAAACTGGTATGATAACTGGAAAAAGAAATACCTTCAGCGCTGCAGTAACAGTGTCAGACCCGGTGTTGATCCATTATCAAAATCACTGGTTGAAGCTCAGGGATTTGCCATGGTCGCAGTGGCTTACATGGGCGATAAAGATCTTTTCGACTCTCTATATGCCTATTATAAATCAAAACAAACCAACGAAGGCTGCGGCTTAATGGGATGGAAAGTTAATGGATGCGATAATTTTGAGGATAGAGGAAGCGCAACTGACGGAGATATCGATGTCGCCTGTGCCTTAATAGTTGCAGATTGGCAATGGCCAGATGCAGGGTATAAGCAAAAAGCCAAAGACCTTATAAACACCTTAAAGAGAATGATTGCAACCTGCGGCGATAAACTGGCAGTTTATCCAGGATGTGGCAATGGACGTCCGTGGGGTGGTTGTGATGAAACCGATATTTCCTACTATACCCCTGCTTTCTTCAGATATTTTGCAGAAGTCTCCGGGGATAAAGACTGGACAAAACTAGCCGATGATACTCATCTTATTCGCGATGCTGCTGCTAACAGCTCTACAGGGCTGGTTCCGGATTGGCAATCGGTTGGTGGCCGTGCAGGAGCAGGCAGCAGAAAAGGATATTTTAGTTTTGATGCCATTCGTGCTCCTTACAAACAAACTATGGATTTTCTCTGGCATGGTAATGAAAAAGCAGAAGCCTGGGCAATAAAACTTACAAATTGGGCTTATGGTTTCGGAGTTAAGAAGCTTGTTGATGGATTTAATCTCAATGGCACCACTGCAAGCAGCAATCACAACATGGCTGCAATAGGGAGCATGGCTGTTGCTGCAATGGCCAATACACCAGAAATCCTGGATACTTTTGCCAAAGAAGTAATTACACTCAGAGATGATTACTGGTATAGTGGTTATCTTGGCAATCTGTATCTTCTTGCGCTGACCGGCAATATGTGGACTCCGGAAATAATTGCTGCCCAGGTAAACACAAATCACATTAAAGGTAAACTTGCACATAAGGTGCAGTTGAAGATTACCAGAAAGGTAAACCGCGGTCTTGTTATATCCGGTATTCCTCAGAACAGCATGATAACTCTTACCTCGCTATCCGGTAAAAAGGCTTTTTCTGCATCCATAACAGACCCCAATACTCCTGTAAATATCAACTCCCTGCAGGGGGGATGTTATGTGCTGACTATACACGACCAGCAAGGAAAGAAACTTGAAGGACGGATGATCCCGGTTTATTGATAATAACAATGCATACAGCAGGTTAACAGAATCTTGTATATATGAGTAAAGATGTCACTGTTAATGACATCTTTACATAAAATATCAGAACGATCCGTTGAAAATCAGCTCAGGTCTGCTTCTGACAACAGTTTTTTCGGTTTCTGTGGTGGTGATGAAGACTCTAAGCCGGGGTCTGACAGAGAAATGCTTATTGAGAACCCAGGTGTAAAGTGTTTCGATATACGGAAAGATTTGCTTATCCATCTGGGTTTCCCGGTCATCATCAGAACCAATCTTCAGATCCAGATCCAGTTTCCCAGGGCCGATCTGCAGCGAGCTGCCCACCCCTCCGTTCATCCCAATCTGTCGCACAACCACATCTTTGGCACTGGAAGAATCGGAGAGTACATTTTGGTAAAAAACCGCAAAACCGTAGCCGAACCTTAGAGAGAAAGCCTGGTTTATCTTAATATCTCCCTGTAGTCCACCCATCAGTTCGTGATCTTTCTCTTTGTTTACCTGGTCGTATTTTCTATAAGGAATCGCTATAAACTGGGGAAGAAGTGATAATCCTTTATAGCTCATGGGAAAATCTAACATAACCATAACTCCATCAGCATTTTTCAGAAAATTCTCGCTTAAAGGCGCAGTTCTCTGAGTTATTACGGTTGTGAAAAGATCAACTCCCAGTTTAAATTCCTTTTTACTTATTGGGGCTCCAATCCTTAATCCATCCATAGTACCATTGGTGGATGCCACCCAGGGCTGGTGAGAACAGGATTCATACCTGATATCCTTACCGCTGTTGGATCTTTGAAGAGAAATGCCTAAAATGTCTGTAACCGAGGTAGCTTTAACGGGAACTCTACCTGCCTGAATATGCATGTATCCAGGGTTCCACCTGACAAAAGCCAGACTGAAAAAGGGATAGAGATCCGCTCTGTTTTTGGTCATATTGCTGTTATCTACAGAAACCGCTTCGGTAGAACCCCAATCATTTCCGATTTCAAATTGAAAATCGACCTGGGAGTTAACCGATGCCTTCAGCCCCACCTTATAACCTATAGTATTGAAATAGTTGCCGCTGGAGATAGTTTTGCCATCATATTTTTCTGAAAGAAACTCGTACCGTAGTCGGTATTGAGCCATCCCGTAAGGGGTGAAGGAGAAGTCCTCCGGAAGAGCTGCTAAAACGGAGAACGAGAAAAGAAGAATCACCAGGGCCGATTGAATCATGGAATAACTCCTCATGAAAGTATGTAAAACGGATTATGGATGAAATAAGAATAGATTATTCGATATTTGTTTTGCAAAAGCTATGGAAAAATAAAACATGTATAGATCGGTTCAAGTGAAAGAACGAAGATAAGAGGGCCCGTTTTTCATCCACTTTACTGTTTTTTAAAACAACATTTACAATATATCGAATTTTTTGCGGCCTTCGAGCTGGATTGATTGAGAGTGCTATCAGATAGTGGGATGTTGGTTGAAACCATTCGAATGTTCTCAGATGTCCAATCACCAGGTGAAAGCACAACCGAGATTTATTGCTGAATCAGGTATATCTTATAAACACCGATTTCAGATATTTCTGTTCAAGCATAGCTGCAAGCCTTCTTACTATCGATTGACGAAGCTCTATATTCTGGCTTAAATGAATCTGGTTTGCCTGATTAAGACTGGTTCCTACCATAAAGGTGATCTCATCACTCTCCAGTAAGACTTCCGTTAACTGAACTGCAGCATTGGTAGTCTCAGGAATAATTCCTCTGTCCAGGTATTCCATCGATTTAGTCATGGTGATGATTCCTTCGGTAACAAGATCTACTCCATCCATAATTGAATGAGGGGGTACTTCGGGATGAAGATTTCTCAGATCAACAGAGATGCTTTTATCAAGTTCACGCCCAATAATTTTGGCTGTTGTTCCACCACAAATCACTTTTTTTCCATCAAAGGAATTAAACACTGAAGCAAGCTGTTTGTCGTTTGACTGATCCACTGGAGCTCCGGTAACTACCAGAGTCTTTCTTGGTGTTCTGAAATAGATTACTCCACAGGTGGTATCATCCCCACACTGCCATCCATCGTTTTCCAGAGCCTTATTAACCAGTGTTTTTGCCAGATTTCTGGCAGAAATGTCTGGATTTCGCTCTACCTGATGCAGAACTGCAGAATTAACTCCATCTATTCCCCAACCAAAAGGGGTGGAATGTTTTCCCATGCCCGACTGATTTAAACCATCGGAAAAAAAGATGATCCGGTCATTTTTCCGTGCCTGGAATTTCGAGATCAACAGGGTGGTTTTTCTTTCATATTCAATGGTGATTTCCTTCTTATCTACCGGGATAATGATTCCATCCCTCAGTAGAACAAAGGGTGGGTTATCATACTCCACAATATTAACGGTTAGATCAGGGTAGATATCCAGAATAGTGAAAGTGGCGTAGCTTATTCTCCTTTCCTTGCAGACAGGAAGTGTTTTCATGATAACAGAAGCGGCCTTTTCAATATCCATGTGGTTGGTGATGAATTTTAGAGCCATAGAAGCGGTAAGGGTAGATAAGACGCTGGCTTTTATGCCGCTTCCCAACCCATCGGAGAGTACTGCAACGGTACGGCTTTCTTCCTTGATTCTTTGCGAAAGGAAGGTATCGCCGATTACTCTCTGACCGAATTTGCTCTTGGTTTCGGAGCCGACTTCAATAAAGGGATTTCTGTTCATGTTTATTTTACAGTATCAATATCTCCGGAGAAAGATTGAATGATGGAGTTGAGGACGGTTTCCGATTCAGAAGCATTTTCACCCAGAAGATATGCGATTTTCTGGACCATGCTCAGGTTCTTGTTGATAATTTCCTGGGATCTTCGAATGATCTGTTCTTTTTGAATAGATGGAGTGGTGATGTCGGCAAAGACCCCACCTACTACGGTGTGTGGTTCTACGGTGAATATCGATCCGTTCAGGATACGGTTTCCGACACGGATATCTTTCTGGATTATATCGTCTGCATACTGCAATACATGGGTAAAGAGACCGTGAAAGGGAACGATCTTTTCCAGAGATGCTCCTTCCATGCCCGGGTTGGAATCAAAAACAGCCTCAATATCTGCTCCGAAGAGTCTGGCAAAGTTTTTATTCATTTCGATGACTTTGAGGTGTTCATCGACTATGATTACTCCTGAAGGCATAGTGCGAAGCAGTCCGCTGGCCTTGTTCTGAGCCAGTTTTCTCATATAAGTAACGCACATCGTTTTCTCGGCCTTGCCGATAAGAAGCGCGTGGGCAAAATCTCTGCAGCTATCATAGCCGCACCCCCCGCAGTTCAGTTCATCGTGGGGTTGTAGTTTACCGATTTGCCTTAGGGCTTTAGTGATTTCCTGTGGATCGAATACTTTCTGCTCGATAGCTGCATCGGACGGGAAATCGTTAATAGGGAAAGAGGGAGATCTGGGAATCTTTTTGCGGGGATAATGGGAATAATCGATTACTTTATACCTTTTTAAAGCAGTGAAGTTGCGGTTTTCTGCTTGAGGTCCATTTACACAACCACCTTCACAGGCAAGAGCTTCTATAAAAATATTGTTCTCAAGAGTCACATCCTGAAGTCCATCCAGGGCATTGATGATGTTTTTCAGGCCGGAAAAGGACATAAAACAGGAATCATGAACAGAGCAGTTGGTTTTAATGGTAGCTGCCATCCCTCCATCCACTGGATACAATGCGCCCTCTTCGGCATTACCAGGAACAAAATGATCGGTTTCATTGGGAGTGATGGATGCTGGATCGATATTTTTCTTCTCCAGCCATTTTCTAAGATCCGAGAAAGTTATAGCCGCATCGATAAGATTAGGGTGGCTGTCGGCTTCCCTTTTTTTGGCGATACAGGGACCGATGAAAACGATACCTGTGTCGTTGCCGTATCTTTTACGCAGTAATTTGCAGTGACTTAGCATAGGTGAAAGAAGGGCAGTGATGGACGGAGTGAAATGTGGAAGATAACGGGTGATCAAGTCTACTACCACGGGACAGGCAGAGGAGATAAAAACTTTTCCATTCTGAAGTTTAAGCTGTTGGGCTACATGGGCGGATACCTGTTGAGCGCCAAGAGCGGTTTCGGAAACAGCATAAAAGCCCAGAGACTTGAGAGCAGCGATAAGCTGTGCCGGTTTCCAGGAGCTGAATTCACTTACAAAGGAGGGTGCCAGAGAGACTATTACCTTTTTTTTCGAACTCAGCAATGATTCTACTTTCTCCATTTCATCCCGGACTTTTTTTGCATTAGCCGGGCACACATCGACACAATGTCCGCACAAGAGGCACATCTCAGGAATAACTGCAGCAGCACCATTTTGGATTTTAATTGCTTTGACCGGGCATTCTCTAACGCATTTATAGCAATCCTGACATTGAGTCTTTTCGGTGTAGATAGGATTGAGATTGTTCATGAGCACGTTTCCAGAGGACTGAGAAGATGTTTACTGAGAATTTCATCCAGTGATTTTGAGCAAAGATGAAGATACAGTTTGCCATCGACGATGATAGTGGGGCCATCGATACAGTGTCCCTGACAGAGGCTGCCTTTGATTTCTACAGAATCGGTAAGGTGATTTTTCTGGAGAAAATCCTTAATCTGAGCAAGAAGTGCAGAATTTCCGTTGGCAAAACAGGAGCTGCCAAGGCACAAAGAGATAGTGTGCTTTATAGATTTGTTCATTGATTCCATCCGGGGAAAAAACATGTAAAGAATACGAATAACATAAAAATACATTTTATGAATCTTTTTGAGTATAAGCACATTTTGTGTAGTTGTCAACAAAAAAGGGGATAATCAAAGATTAAAAGTTTTCGAAGTGGGGAGTGGCTGGTTAATTGCAGAATTTTTCTATATAGTGTCTGGTCGAGAATACTCACTTTTAACAGTGTTTTGCTGTAGAATGGCTTAGTTGCATCAGATCAGCGTTTTGAGCTTATATAGAATAAATTCCGGGCAGGCATCTCTTAATAGAAGACTGCTCTTTTTATGATTCATCTGGGTTATGTGGGAATAAACACTTTGCTGCAGACTGCCAGCAAAACGTTTCGTCTGGCTAATTATTCTTCAGAGCGAATGTTAGAGATCAGCAGAAAAAACCTGCATGCTCTCAGAGAGATACTTCAGTGGAATGTGGCGCATCGGATAAAGCTTTTTCGTATCACTTCTGGGCTTATTCCATTTGGATCTCACAGTATCAATTCAGGAATCTGGAAAAAGGACCTGAGAGAAGATTTTCAGGAGATCGGAGATTTCATACGCAGGAATTTTCTTCGGGTTTCGATGCATCCGGGGCAGTACACCGTTATAAACACACCTGATAGTGAAACTTATGAACGCAGCCTGAAGGATCTGCAATATCACTGTGCGGTTCTGGATCTTATGGAGTTGGATGGCTCACATAAAATTGTGATTCATGGTGGCGGGATTTATGGGCGCAGGCAGTACTCCACCGAAGTACTCCTGCAGCGGCTGGAGGGGATGAGCGAACCCATCAGGAAGCGGTTAGTCATAGAGAATGATGAGCGAAATTTCAGTGCTGCTGATATTTATACTGTTTGTAAGAGAACTGGATATCCCGGTGTGCTGGATATTTTTCATCACCAGTGTTTCCCAAGTTTCAAGAATCTGGGGATAAGGGAGATTGTTGAACACTTCAGAGAGACCTGGCCGGATTCACAGCGGCAAAAGATTCACTACTCCAATCAGGCACCACAAAAACACAGAGGAGCTCATTCTGAAGGGATCGATCTGGAGCAGTTTTCCAGGTTTTACGAAAATGTGAAGGATATGGAGCTGGATATTATGCTGGAAACCAAGGACAAGCAGCAATCGGTGCTGAAAGTCCGTAAGAGTTTTCCGGAGATATCATGACAGAAGATCCGGAAAAAGAGGCGCTGAGTTTTATCATGGACATTGATTCGGGTGCTAAGGTGACTCTCCTGTATCATGGGGATGGCGATGGGGTATGTTCGGCAGTGATGGTTTATAAATGTCTTCAGAGAAGGGGAATTTCAAATATCAACCCGTTGCCTCTGGAAAGAGGGGAGAATCCGTTCTCAGAGAGAACGACTGCAAAGATCAATGGTTCTGATCCGGATTTTCTTGTTGTGCTTGATTCAGGCAGCAGAAGGGGGACATTTCATAATATCCGATCTCTTGTCATAGATCATCATGTTCCGGACAGTGTCCCGGAAGTGGAGGTGTTTTTTAACACCTGGGTAGACAAAACAAACAGAATCACCAGTGAAGCGGTGTTTGATCTGGTTAAAAGGATAATTCCGGAGGATGACATTCGGTGGTATTCGTTAACCGGAACAGGCGCTGATGCCGGATTGTCAAAAGCATTCAGCCGTTATGCCGGAAAGGAAAAGAAATACGGGAACAAGGAGATTCAGGAGTGCATCTCCTTGATAAATGCGTCGCGACGTCATTGCAGTTTCAGAATAGCGGAAGTGTTTAATTTGCTGGTCCGTTCGACTTCTCCGTCAATGTTTATCGCAGCAGCAAAGAGAGCGGGAATAGATAAGCTCAGAGAGGAGCTGAAGCTGGAATTGAAAAAAAATCTCAAAATTGCACCAGTATTCAGCAGTTTTTTTGTTTTGTTTCAGCTCAATAGCCCCCATCAGATTCATCCTCTGATAGCCAGTATCTGGAGTGTAAAGTTGAACCGATATGTGGTGATTGCCGCAAACTGGGGATATTTACCGGGGAAAGTGAGTTTCAGTATGAGAACGGAGTCGGGAAAAGATTTACTGGTTCTTTTAAAAAAATATAGAAAAAAAGGAGAGGAAATTGGTTTTGGTCACAGCAAGGCTACCGGTGGAATAGTAAAAGAGGAGGTATTCAGGGATTTTCTGAGGCGGCTGGGTTTTAAACCCAAATTGTTGCACCCTAAACCCCCTGATGTACATCGGGGGACTTTAGGATCGCATAATGTTACATAATGGCAGATTGTGGGTTTTTATTTCCCCTTTGGGGGTTAGTGGTTCTCATTTGGTGGATTGTTGTACAAACCATAAAGTGACATGTTACATCGGGCTATGCGCGCTGTGCAGATATTGATGCAACATGTTACATCGGGCTGTGTAGGTAGTGCAGACACTGATGCAACATGTTACATCGGGCTGTGCACGCTGTGCAGACGCTGATGCAACATGTTACATCGGGCTATGCGCGCTGTGCAGACATTGATGCAACATGTTACATCGGGCTATGCGCGCTGTGCAGACATTGATGCAACATGTTACATCGGGCTATGCACGCTGTGCAGACATTGATGCAACATGTTACATCGGGCTATGTACGCTGTGCAGACACTGATGCAACATGTTACATCGGGCTATGCACGCTGTGCAGACACTGATGCAACATGTTACATCGGGCTGTGTACGGTGTGCAGACACTGATGCAACATGTTACATCGGGCTGTGTACGCTGTGCAGACACTGATGCAATATGCTACATCAACCTGGAGACTGGATTACATGCATAAAGTTACGTGTCTTCCAGGCTGGGCGAAGGGATACCTGATGGAAAATTTAGGTGAAAGGGATCACTATGGCACAGAAATAGCTTTCTTCCAACCTTAAAAATTAACTGTGGGAATGTAAAACCAAAAGGGAAAGGGTGATGAAAATGAACATGCTGATTCTTTATTATTCCATGTATGGACATACCTTTGCGCTTTGTGATGCAGCGGCTGAAGGGGCGAGGCAGGTTCCGGGAACAGTAGTAACCATGCGCAGGGTTCCGGAGACTCTTCCTGCGGATTTGCTGGATAAGTTAGGGGCCACTGAAGCAGCCAGCAGTTTCAGGCAGGATCCGGTAGCCAGCGTTATGGAACTGGCCGATTATGATACGGTTATCTTTGGTTCTCCAACCCGTTTTGGAAACATGTGCGGGCAGATGCGGGCCTTTTTGGATGGAGCCGGACCATTATGGGGCAGCAATGCTTTAGTGGGAAAAGTAGCCAGTGTTATGACGTCTTCTGCAACCCAGCATGGTGGCCAGGAATCTACAATTCTCACCTTCATTCCCACGCTTCTTCATTTGGGATATGTGTATGTGGGACTTCCCTACTCTTTTGCCGGTCAGAACCGTATCGATGAGATAAGTGGATGTTCTCCTTATGGAGCTTCCACGGTGGCAGGATCCAGTAATGAGCGCAAGCCTACAGCCAATGAACTGGAGGGAGCCCGTTTTCAGGGTAGACATGTAGCAATGATTGGATCGAGACTGGCCAAAGTGGGTTAAGTAATAATTCAAAAAAAACGCAATATGGGAAAATTCCTTTTCATATTTTCACCTCTGGTATAATTTGGAGTAAAGAAACGGGCATGATAGTTGTAGCTAGGTCATGCTGTAAGGTTGTGAGTTTTTCTGCAAAATAGGGAGGCTGTCAGGATGTATTCGTATAACCTGTTGGTATCTTACAGGTTCAATGAGTTTCAGCAGGCCAGAGATGAAGTTATCAGGTTGCTGGCAGAGATGGGGGACAAAGATCCTGTTGTGCAGAAAACTGAAGTAAAAGGGATAATTGGTGTAAGGACGTTTATTCCTTCCCGGGAGGTTATATCCAGAGTTCGTCAGTTTTTTCACCAGGATGCGCAAAAAGTGCAACATGCGGTTAAATGGGTTCCGGTGGATATCTGGTGCAACTCTGAGCTGGAAAACATGGTGGAGACGGTCAGAACAGTAAAAGATCAGATAGATGAAAATGAGACCTGGGCAATGGATCTGGAAAAAAGAAAATACCCGGCACATCATGTTTATCAGATAGTAACCAGGCTGGCTGAGCCTTTTACCCAGAAGGTGGATCTTAAGAAACCGGATAAATATTTACGGGTGGATATTATCGGTGAGCAGGCTGGTATTTCCGTTTTAAAACCGGAAGAGATCTTTTCGATAGCCAGAGGTTGAATGTTACTGCTCTGGGCGGTAGTTTTTCTTATAAATCTTCGAGTAACATGTTATTTCGACGAGTCCACGAGGAGAAATCTTTCCAGTCTTCTTCTCCAAAATACGTGTGTTAATACAATACTTTCCTGAATAATGATAGGGAAAGATTTCTCAGATTCGTTCGAAATGACAAGCTGAGGGGGAGTTCAAAATGAATAACTAAATTTAAGGTTCGATTACTCAAGTCATTTATACGGGTCTTTAAGTATTCATGCTATTTAAACGAATTAGTTTCCATCCAGGACCATCTCCCATTTATTGTTTACCTGTCTGAAAAGAATTAAACCGCAAAGTCTGGTTTTTACATCAATTAGTGCTGCTGCCCAGGCAGAAAGCTGCGGCGGTTATGGATGCACCGTGTCCTACTAATAAAAGCAAATCACCATCGAAATTTTTTAGCAGCAGATTAATTGTGCGGGCTACTCTTGGCCAGACATGTTCCTCATTCAGGTCATTTTAGGCGAGTCCTCGAGTATCCAAGTCATTTCGACGAATCTTCGAGGAGAAATCTTTCAAATCTTCTTCCCCTGTGGCATGCTTTGTGCACAACTCTATAGGCAGCCCTTTCTTTATTTAAAGAGGAGTTTTACATGAAAGCGGTAGTTTATAAAGGTATCGGAGACATCTCTCTTACCGATGTTGAGGATCCAAAGATCCAGGAGCCCACCGATGCAATCATTCGAATTATGGCCAGTGCTATTTGTGGTACTGATCTTCACATGGTCAGAGGCAGTATGGGTCCGATGAAGCAGGGAATAATTTTGGGGCATGAGGCAGTAGGTATTGTTGAGCAGGTGGGAAAAGAGGTTAGAAATCTTAAGGAGGGTGACCGGGTGGTTATTCCTTCTACGATCAGTTGCGGCTATTGTTCCTATTGTCGGGCCGGGTATTTTTCTCAGTGTGACAATGCCAATCCTAATGGTGCAAGGGCAGGAACAGCATTTTTTGGAGGGCCAATAAGCAGTGGTTCTTTTAATGGGTTGCAGGCAGAGAAGGCACGGATTCCCTATGCCAATGTAGGTCCGGTTAAAATTCCTGATTCGGTAAACGATGATCAGGCACTTTTGCTTTCGGATATTTTTCCTACAGGATATTTTGGAGCTGAGCTGGCAGAGATTACTCCCGGAGATACAGTGGCAGTTTTTGGATGCGGACCTGTGGGGCTCTTTGCTATTGCCAGTGCAAAACTATTGGGTGCAGGGCGCATATTGGCAGTTGATTCTGTGCCCTCACGTCTTGAGTTGGCAAGGAGTCAGGGTGCAGAGATAATTAACTTTGAACAGGAGGACCCTGTTGAGGTCATACTGCAGCTTACCGGTGGAATTGGGGTGGACAGAGTTATTGATGCTGTAGGGGTGGATGCAGAGCGGGCACACAGCGGGCCAGCCAAAGATAAATCGGATACGATGGCTCAGCAGTTTAAAGATCAATTAAAACAGGTCGCACCCGAAGCTGACCTTAATGCAAGGAGTTGGAAACCAGGCGATGCTCCATCACAGGCACTTATCTGGGAGTTGGGAGCTATTGATAAGGCTGGAACTCTGGCTATAATCGGTGTTTACCCTGAAACTTTTGAATTTTTTCCTCTCGGGAAGGCCATGAGTAAGAATCTGACACTGAAAATGGGTAACTGTAATCATCGACGTTATATTCCCCATCTTTTGAAACTGGTGGCCAGTGGTGTGATAGATCCTCTGAAATTGCTGACTCAGGTTAAACCCATGAGCTCGGTTTATGAAGCCTATAAAGAATTTGATGCACGTAAGGAAGGTTGGGTAAAAGTGGAGATCGTTCCTGGCTTATAAAATTTTAAACCGGCATCAGTGAATGCCGGTTCTTGTAATTTGTCCTACTTTTTCCTGCTATAGTATTGACATTTTCTTTTTAACCTGCAATAATGTGAAAATGTCAGATTTTTTTCAGAAGTTCATCCTCCATTAATTACTAAATTTTTCCTTTAAGAACACACTTAAATACCCTAACCAAAAGGTGTCCGTATGCGAATCAAAAAGCGTTTAATTTCTTTGATTTTCCTCTGCTGGGCAATATCGACTGGTGCACAAGAATACCAGGGGGTTGTTTATAGACAGGGATCTACAGAACCGGTCAAGGGGGTATTGGTCTCCCTGGGACACTCACAAATCAGAACCTGGACCGATAATGAAGGCAGATTCTTTTTGGACTCCGGAAAAATCAGTGTAATCAAAGCCACTAACAGGAAAGATCGCATAAAAATCTACTGGAATCACCGCAGTGCGGTTATAAATCTTCTCAATGCTTCAACTATCAATAAGATCAGCATATACGATCTGAATGGAAGGAGCGTGTTTCAGTTGGATTTGAACTCAGGCAGCAAAAGCATTAAAGTTCCTTTCATGGCCAGAGGCGTTTATCTTTTACGACTTCGTGGAGTCAATGGTGTTTATCACAATTTCAAGGTTAACACCAGCATGCCATCGGCAATTTTGACTTTGAATAAAGATTACTCTTTACAGAAAAGTTCATCTGCTTCTCAACCTGCTAAACTTCTTTTCCGTCATGATGACTACTTCCCACTTGAATATGAGGTCAACGATCCTCAAGAAAATGTTGAAGTAACTTTAAAAGATGATCCCAGAAGTCTTCTGTTTAATCCCAATCAAGTTTATTCTTTTGATTTTACCATCTCCAAAGAAGATTCTCTTCTGATGGAAAAAGAGGTTATGGACGAGTTATACAGACCAGCTCAGCTTTCTTTCAATGGACAGAATTTAGGGCAGGTGGGTTTAAGATACAAGGGATCCGATTATTCTCTCAACAATTGTTTCGATACGACAACCGGTGAACGTTTTGACAAGGAGATATGCAGGAAAATTTCTTTGAAGGTTAAGTTCAACAAGTTTCAGGACAAATTGCGACTATATGAAATGAAAGAGTTGAACCTGCATTCCATGTCCAATGATGGTACTAAAATGCATGATATGCTGGCTTATAAGATGTTCAGGGATATGGGAATATACAGTCCACGCACATCCTATGCGAAAGTCAGCTTTAACGGGGTTTATCAGGGGGTGTTTGTGGCTGTTGAGGCAGTAGATGGCCGTTTTACCAAGTCAAGATGGCCCGAGGCGGGGGACGGCAATCTTTACAAGGAAGTCTGGCCTGTCAGTAATGAACTCAGCTATTATTTTGAAAACTTAAAGACCAATAATGATGATCAGGACAGTACAAAAGTCGCCAGAATGGTGAATTTTTACAATGCTGTAAATACTTCTACTTCTGAAACATTTACTGAAAAGGTGAGTCCATTTATAGATTTTAACTATTGGATCAGATATCTGGCTGTTGATCGGGCCATTAAAAACTGGGATGGAATCACTGGCTGGTACATTGGCGATAACTATCTGTTAAATCATAATTTCTTTCTGTATGAAGAAGAGAAAGCAGGTGGAAAGGTGTGGATTATTCCCTGGGATCTGGATAACACATTTCAGCGAAGCGATCCCTTTATTGACGATGCAGATATCCCCAATTGGAATGAGAAAGCTCAAAGCTGTGAACCTGTGGCAGTCTTCACGGCTACTTCATATGTTATACCCTCCAATTGTGACAAATTTACCGCCTTGGTCGCTGAAAATTACTGGACTGAATTTGTAAAAACCGGCAATGAACTTTTAAGGAAGGTTTATATTCCGGATAATCTGATAAGAAGGGTGGATAAATACTTCTCGGTTATTGATACCTTAATCGAAAAAGATCCACATGTAAATTACAATGTCTGGAAAAACGAGGTAAATGTCCTTAAAAAAAACATCAGATCACTGCACAGTCGTTTCTTTGAATACGTAAATCAGATTGAAAATATCATTGACACCTCAGACTACTCCACCCCTTTTACCGGTAATGGCAAACTGGTTATTGACTGCACCAATAATTTTGAATTTACACCTCAGGATGAAAAATATCGATTTTGTAGCCTGTATCATTCCAAAGGATCGGATGGAAAAGTCATTCATTCGGTTGAAAATCCAATATGGGGTACAGCAGACATGCTCTTATCATTTATAATACAGCCTGTGCAAGATCAGGTCTCTTATTCTGAATACATTAAAACCACACTAAAAACAAAATTAATGTTGGATATTCGGGATTGTAAAGAGATCAGGATTCATCTCAGCTCTAACAGACAGCGATACCTTTGGGTTGGCCTGGGAAGTGCAGTTGCTGAAGATTATGGGTGGGCGGTTTATGTAAATGATTATCCGAAAATGTATCGTTTCAGAATGGATGAAATCAGTTACCCCACATGGGATGAAAATGGAGATCCAGGTATGCTGGAAAGGCTTCTAAAGGAATGCACAGGAGTCAGTTTTGCTCCTGCTGCAGCTTTTGACAGTCAGGGGGAATTAAATGGCCCTGATACTGGTTTTTTAAGAATAGATAATATAAAGTTCGTATTTTAACATAAAGAAAAGGGGAGAGGAGATATTGTTTTTGCAAGTTCTTCTCTTCCCTTTTTTTGATGATTCTGCTCAAAGATTCCTGTTTAACAGATTAACCAAAGGAAAATACTTCATCTGCTCTGGTTGTTGGCTAACCCATTGCCATAAAAGGTGTTTTATCGTATAATTCTATCTGACTCACATAATCTGATTGCTATATAAGTTTAAAATACTGATTGCATTTTCATATAGTATCGGATCAGGTTTTCTGGGTTATCACACTGTTTCTGTAGTAGAAGGTTTTGCAGGGGGAAGATGTATGCAGATACCAAAGGGCAGACGAAAACCAAAACTGAGAGAGAAAAAATGTGCTTATCAGGGCTGTGAAAATACTTTCTATGGAATTCATGCCGCGAAATACTGTAATGTGCACCGTGATCCGGCTACCAGGCCCAAAGAAAAGCCACCGGTTCAGGATGTTACAGTCAATAACATGGTAATTGAGCACTCAAACACGGTCGTTCAAACTCTGATGGTTAAATGTGCTCTTGAAGGATGCGAAAATCAGTTTGAAATAAAGGTATATCCAAAGCAGTTTGTTTATCCTAAATACTGCCCGGAGCACAGAAATGAACAAAAACGCCATAATTATCTGGAAATGTTGAAAAAAATGAGCTGATTTATCTGACTGCCTGTCAAAACCGCCAGACCACCCAGGATTGTATTTCCATAATCTTCCAACTATTTTAACCTAATTCGTTCGATTTAGGTTTAATTACCTAAATAAGACAGTTGAAAATAGGTGCTTCTAAAGGGGTGATAAATGGGATATCCTGTGGTTTTAACTTGTGATCGTACAATGGCCAGTGAATATCATGGCCTGATGTTTTTAGGATTCAGTGCCTGCATTCCTTACGGGACAATTCCTGACTGGATTTATTACCCGCTTTTTTGCCCCAGTGCACCTGTAAGAAAAGACGGTAGCTTAGTTTATGCAAATTGCGGCATGAGACGCATAGAATCCGCTCTTTTGTCCTGCGGTTTCAGTCCCGAAGACATAATCGTGGCTCATCCGGACCATCTTGATAAAGTCGTCGACTCTTCTACCAGAATACTATCTGTAAGCTCTAACGATCCACTTGGTATAGGACCGGCTACTACCACTTTTGGCGATCTTTGGGGTGGTGAGGCTCGTATGGCTCAGAAACTGCGCGAACTTCTTCATCACAAGGCAGTTCTGCGACATAAACCCGTTATTTTTCTGGGAGGACCTGGGGCCTGGCAGGTAGCTGAAAACCCTGACAAACGTAAGGAACTGGGAATCGATTGTGTTGTGGTCGGTGAAGGAGATGTGACTGCACCGAAACTCTTCAGGTCGGTACTGGATGGAAAAAGAGAAGAGATTCCGGAAATAGTATATGGTGATGTAGCTCCAGTAGAGAAGATAAGTGCTATCGCCGGAGGTACTATCATTGGGCTTATCGAAGTGACCAGAGGATGTGCGAGAAGTTGTGCATTCTGTGCGCCATCGGTGAGAAAAGTGAGATCTTTGCCGATGAAAATGATCCTGGATGATGTCCGGGTAAATATCGAAGCAGGAAATGACGGAGTGATTCTTCATGGTGAAGACATGCTTCTATATCAATCGGACGGACTCTCCATTAATTCTGATGCGGTTACCAATTTGATCCGCGAGGTATATAGTGTTCCCGGAGTCAAGTTTATAGGTATAAGCCATGTTTCTCTTTCTTCAATAGTCAGCTCACCACAGACCATAAAAAAAATGGCAGAGATTCTTGAGCTGGGTACTCCCAGGCACCCGGTAAATTATTACCAGGTAGGTATCGAAACCGGCAGCCCTGCTCTGATAGGTAAATTAATGAAAGGTAAAGTTTACCCATTTAAACCAGAAGAGTGGCCTGATGTGGTTCGTGAAGGATTTCGTATCAGCCATGAAAATCATTTTGTCTGTTGTGCTACAATAATCCTGGGGCTTCCCGGAGAAACGCCTGAAGATGTCAAAATAACCACTGAGCTGGTAAGATCGCTTCATCCCTATCAAAGTGTAATAATTCCTCTTTTTTTCACTCCCATGCAGACTACTCGCTTGCAGGACCAGAAACCATTTACCAAAAAAGATCTTACCCCGCTGCATGATGATTTACTGGCTGCCTGCTGGGAACATAATGCCAAATGGTTCCCGGAATTATGGAAATATTACGGAAGAAATGAGAACATAGTTCTTCGTAAATCGGTAGATTTTTTCCTTAAGCATGGGATACCGTTTTTTCTGAAACGGATACGCAAGGATGCGGCAAAACGCAAATAAATTTTCTCTTGAAACTATTCAGATATTGGAACAAATAGCTGGTGAGAATTCATAAATAATTGATAAAAGAATCTGAAAATTATATACATCAGATAAGCCCTTAAGAATAAGGCGCTTTTCCAGTTGAAGTCAAATATAACGCCAAAGCGGTTGAAAAACATCTGATGCATCAGGTAATCCAGTACATTAACTGTCAATACATACATCCGGAAACCGGAGAAACTATCGACATACCACATAGGTATATCCTGGTGGTAGATCGTGATGCAATGTGGCTCTGGAAAGAGGGATGCCCGGCGCAACAGCCAGTTCTGTTGCGTAAAAAAATATCAGCCGAGTATCTTCAGGAGGTTCGCAGGAAGATAATTGAAATGACAAAAGTCGATTGATATAATACGGAGGGAGGATTTAAAGTTTCGAGCGTTTCCTCCACGTTTGCAAAGGCATCTCCGGGACCGGCGATTCCGGCAACTGAAATTGGAATCGAGGACCTGAGTGCGGACTCGAGCCTTTTAAGTGCCTGCAATAAAGATTGCACGCGGATTGTGACGTCTTTTAGCTTCGCGAACTGAATTCTCAAGTTTTTCTATGCCACCATAAACCATATCCTTTTCACGAAGATTGGTACTGATCAGGTGTAAATTTTCCACAGGAAGACCTCTTGCAGACAAGCCATTTCTGTATAGAGAGTTGTAAAGGACCTGACCTGCTCCGCAACCGATGGGTGAATGTTGTACAGTAACCGCACCCCGAACATTTCCCGCCTGACATTCCACCATCATTTCGCTGCATATGGAGCCTTGAGTGAACGGTCCCTGAAGTTCACAGATTTTGCGGGCCTTTTTGCTGCAACCGGATGTACAATTTCCACGGGAATAACCGGATTTCTCGGCAAGATCGGTAGCCTGGCCTTCCCAGGCTACTATTGTCCCGAGTCGTTGTTCACGGCTTTCAACAACAGTCGTTTTCAAATTGATTGGCATAGGATCTCCTATGTTAATAGAGTAATTGATTAATGTCTAAATTACAGAATGAAAAGACAAAAGATAAACATGAAAATTACTGCAAAGGTTCTGTAAACCACCTTGAAAGATGAACTCTCTGTTTGTAAAAAACATGTCTCATCAGGCATAAACCTCCGAAATCTGTCTGGCTTTTTCAACTTCGATCAACTGATCTGCCCATGATGCTGACCAGGAACGTAACTCTTCTGAACTGAGCGGACTGGGAACCTTTGACTGGGTGTGTTCAGCGATCTTTCTGGCGAGACGGCGATAAATATTGGCCTGGTCAGATTCCGGGTTAGCCTCAATGGTTGTTTTGCCCTGAAGCTCTGATTGAGTTACAGTAAGAGAGCGTGGAACGTACTCGACTACCTGAGTTCTGGTGCGAGTGACAAAATCATCAATAATTTCACGATGGAAGGAGGTATTGATCGAATTGGCAATGACACCACCAAGTAACGCTCCGCCACCAGTGGAATATTTCTGTATGCCTTTGAAAAGATTATTAGCAGCATAAATGGCCATGAAATCGGATGATGATACTGCAAACACATGTTCTGCAAGTCCTTCACGGACAGGTACAGCAAAACCACCGCAGACAACATCACCCAGCACATCAAAAATAACGAAATCCAAGTCAAGTTCTTCAAAGACATTCTGTTGTTTCAACAGTTCTACAGCGGTAATGATTCCGCGACCGGCACAACCAACACCGGGTTGGGGCCCCCCTGCTTCAACACAGTAGACACCGCCAAAACCCTTGAAGATAGCTTCGTGTGCGTCAACCTGTGCGTTGGCACGCAAAAGATCCAGAACCGACGGGATATACTCTCCATTACGCAATGTATTGGTGGAATCGCTTTTAGGATCACAACCGATCTGCATTACCCTGTAACCTGCCTCAACTAAAGCAGCGCTGATGTTGGATGTTGTTGTTGATTTACCAATACCACCTTTTCCGTAAATTGCGATCTGTTTTGTTTTCTTACTGGCCATCTGATTCTCCTTTGGTTGCAGTATTTTGACATTTGGTGAGGCTGTTAACAACACCTGGATTTTAAATGGTTGAAATTTGATATAGAATATTTAATATTACATGCAATATTCGAGGATTGAAAAAGATTACTTTTATTTCCCGAATGAGAAAACTTTATCATATGCGGAAAGTAAACAGATGTAGTTATATTGTGCTCAAAAAAGCTGAGCAACTTGATTTTGAATCGGTTTGGAAAAATTGGTGAGAATAAGAAAAACTGTTGTGTAGAGACATTCAAGAAAATTCCCATTGTAATGATTCTCTGCTTTCGAAAATCTGAGAATGTTTCCAGAAGTCTGGTTAACATTGCAGTAGTGTAAATATGTGTAAGGGTTGTCCCTTTAAGTTCTTTTATCTGATACTACATTTGACCTGCTTAAATCTCTGTTTGAAAGGTTGAACTAATACAAATAACACTGATGAAAAAATGCTTCATCTGAGTACAGCTTTTGTTCAAAGTATAGAAAAAACGCGTGCATGTTAAAAATATAATAAATCCGATCAATATGGTCAAGAATAACCGCAAAAAAATTTTCAGCTTCTCTTCGATTTAAAAATCGAAGGGGCTTTTTCTAACAAAAAAGATGAAAAACTCCTCCATTAGCTCTCCTCAGAACTTATCAGGACTGAAAGTTCATTAAAAAACAGTGCTGTTTTTGTCTTGATCAAATCGGCAAAAGCTTAAACGGTGGTTTAAAAATCAGGGAGTTATTTATTTTCCCGCTGGTTTACTAAACAGCCGAGTCTTTTTATCGAATCATTACTTGAAAGATCATGAGTGGTACTGATAGATAGTAATGATAATAAACTCTTTAAGTCTTAAATTAACTTTTTTGCTTCGAATATTATCCAAAACACTTCATTACTATCTTCAAGATAATATCTTTCTAAAACAAGTTTTCCCCTCAAATTAAAAGCAATTTGGAATCTTGCCCGATGGTTACTCCTTGTGAGACGTAACATTTAAAGACTGGCTGACCTTTCGCAAAAAATTAGATTGGGTGAATGTTGCGTGAAAAACAGAATGTTGCAGATAAAATAGTTTGCCTGTCGAATGATTTCAGGGCAAGGTCGGTTCAAACCCTAAAAAAGAAATTACCTATCAGTTTCACCTCGGCTGCCTACAGACATCTTGTTATAGCTTTTATAGGTACTTGTAAATAACAGATTAGGAATTCTTATTCGTAGAGTCTCCACCGTACCAGTTAAAGACTATAGCTTGTCAGACAATGCACCGGACTCTAAAGCAACTTTCACAAAGTCACTCCTAACAGCCGAAGGGCTCAAGCATAGGACTGTGGCATCGACTGGTACGCGATAGTCGCTTCCGTGACTTGCAGAGGTGTTTATAAGTTCTTGGTCGTTTGATTGAAACTGGTCAAAGTCACTGATTTTATAGATTTGGTTACCAATTTTAAGATAGGTATTTTCCATCGTGGATGTCCTTTTTTGATAATTTGGCTCGTATAACATGTTGTGGCGTGTTGATAATCGGAAAACTTTTCACTAATTAAGGGCTATTTTTCAGCTTCTGAACCTAATACGAGTGAATTGTACCACATAAGCTACACTTATACTCTTTGCCCACTTTCTGAACGGTCTGCGTTTTACACATCACACACTTTTTACCCCTGCCTCCTGTGCCATTATTTGCAGGGACAGTTGCAGTAAATCCACATCCTTTCGTAGTACACCATTTACCTGTCGGGTTTTTAAATAGTGTTAAGTTTTCACATTTAGGACATTTTGCTCCAGGCATCATTGCCTCCATATTAAAAATGATAAAAAAACAGGTTGTCTAATAATATATTAATTTATAATTAAAAAAGATTCAATAGACTTTTTCGGATAACATAAACATAATAGTAAATCTTCTTAGTAGAATCATAATCGTCTTGGTCCGGTCGACTGTCTTTCAAATTACTGAACTATACCAGCAGCGTGCAGATTGTGAAAACATGTTTGACGAGTTAAAGAGTCAATGGGGTTTGAGTGGCTTTTGCTCCATCTAGGCACATGTAACAGAAATAGCAGCTCGATTCAAATAGCTTTCGTACAATTTTTGGAGTTTGTTTGTTCGCTTTTTTAGTTGGAAAACGCATCAAGAAGCAAAAGCATCCAGAAAAGATTACCTGCTTTATGCTTCACAATTAGTTGAAATAGTAATAGGTCGAATTCTCCAAATGAATGTAAATGATAATCTTTAGAATAGAATCTGTGATGGGTACAATCGCATTCAAATTCGGCTTAAGGCAACCGCGCCGCAGTAGGAGCTAAAAAGTACTGGGTGAAAGCAATTTTTAATACTCCACCTTCCAAAACAACAAAATTGTTCTTTTCGACTTTGCTGTAGAGGATATACACAAGATAATGATCATCCATTTTTATATCCGGGTTGTAGTTATGAAAAGAATAAAAAAGGTCCGATTTTAAAATGGAACCCATAATTTATACCCCATGGAGGACTCGACCCTCCGACCCGCTGATTAATCCCGACCTCGCGTCGAGGTACCAACTGAGCTACTGGTGCCTATTGAATAAGCTCTTTGAGCTCTACTTATTCTTGAATTTAGGTGTAAAAAAAGGGTCCCAATTTTTAATTGAAACCCATTATTTAATACACCATGGAGGACTCGAACCTCCGACCCGCTGATTAAGAGTCAGCTGCTCTACCAACTGAGCTAATGGTGCAAAAAGTTAGTTTCATAAAATAATATTTATTTACATAAATTCCAAAGAACTATTATCAGGGGTATTATAGAAAAATGGACCGTATGAGAACAGCAATAAATCGTTTTTTAGACGGGTAAGTGAAAATATTGTACAATTAAAATTACTGGCAAGCTTTATCTGTCAAAATTCAAGTTGTTTTCTGCTATTTGATACAATCTATATTATTAATAATTCTTTCGGTTTCAGCCATTATTTACATTATATGTTCTGCCTTAAACCGATTTTGTTGTAATATTAAAATAAAAAAGGAGCCGGGAAGTTGCCATGGACCTTAAGCCACTTATAGTCAACGCCGGGCTCCTGTTATATTCTACAGTTAGATTATTGCAAATTTAATACCAGCAAGGAATGCGGTGACACCGCATTCATCTGCATTGTTGAACCCTAACAAGCTGTTGTTTACTGACACAGAAGAACCTGCATGGATAGATATAAAGCTTTCCAGTGTTAAACTACAGGAGATTTCGCCCAAATGAATGTTTTCGAATTTCGAGAAAGTCTGATTCAAGATTATGCAGCATTTTCCAGAAGCTTTGTCACACCTTCTGCACCAGATATTAAAAAATATGTTGATACACAATACGCGGAAGAGCTTTACTGGCCTTCTCCTTATCTTCAGCTAAATCCATCTTTTGTTTCAGGGCGATCTGTATCTGAACTGGTAAATGAAGGCATTTTGCATCCCACATGTGATGAGATATTTCGAATTAAACGGGGAACAAAAGAGGAAAAATCTTTACGCTTGTTCCGACATCAGGAACAAGCTCTGTTGTGTGCTAAAGCCAATCGGAGTTATGTAGTCACAACCGGAACTGGTTCTGGAAAATCGCTAACCTTTTTTATTCCTATTATAGACGCAATCCTTCGCGAAAAAGAAAACGCTACCCAAAAAAGAACAAAAGCAATCATTATTTATCCGATGAATGCTCTGGCAAACAGCCAGCAGGAAGAGCTAGATGAGTTTTTTAACCATTTCAGCGAACAGCAGTGCCCTGTCAGTTACGGAATCTATACAGGCCAGGAGAGTACAGATGAACGCAGGACTATGGCCGCAAATCCACCTGACATATTATTGACAAACTTCATGATGCTTGAATTGCTGATGACAAGGCAAAATGAATTGGATCAAAAAGTCATGGAGCATTGTATTGGACTTGATTACCTTGTTCTGGATGAATTGCACACGTATAGGGGACGTCAGGGGGCTGATGTCGCCATGCTTGTAAGGCGGGTACGTGAAGCTCTGAATAAAAATGTGCTTTGTATAGGCACCTCTGCTACTATGGCCACAGAGGGTTCCCGCTTCGAAAGGGAATCTGCTGTAGCTGCAGTAGCCAGTAAACTCTTTGGTGCTACAGTTCAAGCAAGTGATGTAATTGGCGAAACTTTAGAGTTAAAAACAGCAGGTGAGCAATTTTGTACTCCGGATCTCTTACGTAAGACTCTTGAAAATGGATGCCCGGAAATAATAACAGCAGAAGAATTACATGTTCACCCCATAGCATGTTGGATAGAAACCCGTCTTGGACTTAAAAAAGAAGGTGAAGAATGGGTACGGCAAAAGCCACAGCAGATAAAAACTGCCATTTCGATGCTTTCACGGGAATCCGGTTTAGACGAGCAGTTATGCAAATCATATCTTCTCAAGTTTCTTTTGTTGACCTATGAAACCAGGAACTATGAAGGGAAATCCTTTTTTGCATACCGTCTACATCAGTTTATTTCAGGTGCGGGGACCCTTTTTACCACACTTGAAAGTCCAGATAAAAGGCAATGTGATCTGAGCGGGCAAGTATTTCTTCCTGGCAGTGATAAAACAAAGCGGCTGTTTCCTACCTATTTTTGCCGTAATTGCGGCCAGGAATTACATCCGGTTTGGGAGCGTTCTGATGAGAACCGGTTTGAGCCCAGAAGTATTGATGAGCGAAGTTTTGATGAAGATGATGATTCTTATGCTTTCCTGATGCCAGACCCGAACTGTGTTTGGAAAGATGCGATTTTAGAGAACTCCATACCTGAATTTTGGATAGATCCGGACAAACCTGATGAAATTAAAAATCATTATAGAGGAGAGCTTCCCTCGATAGTATTTGTAGCTCCTGATGGACGGATGCAGGCAGATGGATTAAGATGTGTAGTAATCAGAGGAACTTTTAAATTCTGTCCTTCCTGTGGAATAGTCTATGATCGTGGTAAAGATGCACTCAAATTGCCCGGACTCTCCGGCGAAGGCAGGAGCTCTGCAACCACCATAATCTCTTTGAATGCTCTCCGGTATTTGATGGATGAGAATGTTTCTCTTGATAATAAGGCTCGAAAGCTCCTGGGATTTACTGACAACCGGCAGGACGCCTCTCTTCAGGCTGGTCATTTCAATGATTTTATGCAAATGCTTCTTTTAAGAAGTGCACTATTGGCTGCAATCACGCAATCACCTGAAAATTATTTGCGCGATGATACTATTGCACATGCTGTTTTCCATGCACTTCGTTTCCATACCGATGATCTCTCCATCCGTGCAGAATATCTTCAGCAACCAGCAGTTCTTCATGGCGTCAATCGTATGCGTGCGGAAGAAGCGATGCGCAAAGTTCTTGGACATCGTTTGTATGCTGATTTACAACGTGGCTGGCGCTATAACAGCCCGAATCTGGAACAACTCGGTCTTCTGTACATTGAATATGAAGGTCTTGATGATTTATGCCGTGATGAGCTGTGGCAAAATGCCCACCACAGACTGCAGTCGGCTTTACCTGAAGTACGTCGGAGATTGTTAACAATCATTTTTAACGATATGCGACGTAAACTTTGCCTGCAAACATCCTACCTCAACGAGCTTTCTAAAGAACAGATCAAGGCTCAAAGTGCAAATTACCTCAAAGAACCATGGGGTATTTTTGATGAAAATGACATTTCATCAGCGCGTGTAATGCTTGTTGGTGCTAAACCTAAAAAGCTCAAGGCTGACAGCCTGGTAGAAGTTCTTTCTATTCGAAGTAAAGCTGGTACTCAGCTGAAATCCGCATTTACCTGGAATGACAGCAGCATTAAATTTACTACAGAAGAATTCAACCGGATTGTGAATGATCTGATAAGGGTAGCTTTTGAGCAGGGTTATCTTAATAAAGTAGAAATTGATAAAAACATAAATGGCTATCAGCTCAAAAGCGATCTTCTGCTATGGAAAAGACGATTTCCTGAAGATAATAAAAAATACGGCGATGATCGCTATGCTGTGTCAAATCCATTTTTCCGCTCACTTTATAGTTCAGTAGCTGATTTCCTTTCACAGGGTAGTACCCTGTTTCATTCGATCCATGCCCAGGAGCACACAGCGCAGGTTGATCAGGACAAAAGAAAAGAACGGGAAAAGGATTTCAGGGAGGGGATGCTTCGAATCCTGTATTGTTCTCCTACCATGGAGCTTGGTGTAAACATTTCCACACTTAATACTGTATATATGAGAAATGTGCCACCAACACCCGCTAACTACGCTCAACGGAGTGGACGTGCTGGCAGGAGCGGGCAACCGGCTCTGGTTATTACTTATTGTGCAGCACAGAGCCCCCATGATCAGTACTTCTTTTCAGATCCTGTAAAAATGATACATGGTGAAGTAACTCCGCCTGCACTTGATATCTGTAATGAAGAACTGATTGCAGCGCACCTCAATGCAACATGGTTGGCAACTACCCGTGTAGCACTTCCAGCTACACTCAATGAAATGCTTGATATGCAACAACCAGATACCATGCCTCTGCTTATTGAATATGCAAATCTGCTTGATAATTCACAATCAAAAGAGAATGCATGGAAACGGTGTCTTGTCATTCTTGATATGATTGGCAATGATGAACTTGAACATGCCAGAGGATTATGGCTTGATGCTGATAAATCTATTGATGAAGCACTGAATAACTGGCTGTCCAGACATTTTCAAAGAGTATTCAGATCATTTGATGATGCTCTTAAACGCTGGCGTGATATTTACAAAGCAACACGGCGACAAATGGATGAAACACGCAAAATCATTGATAATCCGGCTGCAAGCGAAAAAGAACGGATGGCTGCAAAACGTCGCCACGATGAGGCATTTAATCAGCAGAAAATCCTGCTTGAATCCCGGCCACATCAAAATTCCGATTTCTCTACATACCGTTATTTGGCTGGTGAAGGATTCTTACCCGGATATAATTTCCCCAGACTCCCGGTCTCCGCTTATATTCCTGCGCAAACTAATAAGAAATACGACAGCTATCTTTCAAGGCCTCGTTTCCTTGCCATTTCTGAATTTGGACCTAACAGCCTAATATATCATGAAGGTGCACAATATCGGGTACGTCAGGTTATCCTTTCTGCCCGTAATGGAGGAGTTTCGACAGACAGTCGTCTACCTGTAGAAGAGATAAAAAAATGTTCAAATTGCGGCTATGGACATTTCGGTCAGCAGAAAGCAGATGAATTCTGTGTATTGTGTGGTAATCGCATGGGTAATGCAATCAATATAAACAACCTTTACAGAATCGAAAATGTCAGTACAAGAAAAGCAAACCGGATCACATGCGATGAAGAAGAACGGATGAGGCAGGGATATGATGTTCAGACTACCGTTCAGTTTTCCAAGCGTGATGGAAAACTTAATCGCAGGATCACCATCATCGAAGTTGATGGAATACCGGTTATGGAACTTCAATACGGCCCGGTTGCTACTGTGCGACGGATGAATCTTGGCTGGAAACGGCGAAAGGAAAAACACATATACGGCTTTAATATTAATACTACCACCGGTTTCTGGTGTAAAGATGAGCAGGCCCCTGCCGTTGATGTAACAGATGATGATTTTCCTAATGCAACTATCGAGAGAATCACTCCTTACGCTGAAGATCGTCGTAATGTTCTTCTTATCCGACCGTGTGTCGAACTCGATCCTCAGGTTTTAACTACTCTGCAATATGCTTTGAAAAGAGGTATAGAATCTCTTTATCAGCTTGAAGAAAGTGAACTTATGGCTGAACCGCTTCCGGACAGAGATAACCGCAAGGCAATTCTTTTTTATGAAGCTGCAGAGGGCGGTGCCGGGGTACTCACTCGTCTGGCAACACGACCGGATTCCCTTGGCAATGTAGCACGTGAAGCCATTGAAATAATGCATTATAGTGTACCTGATAAAGGCGCGGATTCACCTGATGATCTTATTCCAAAAAATGCAAGCTGTGAAATGGGATGTTACAAGTGTCTGCTCTCTTATTATAACCAACCTGATCATGAAACTATCGATCGAACCAATCGTCAAGTGCTGGAAATACTCCTGAAGTTGATGACTGCACAGGTGTCGGTTGGCACATCTGCAGGGAACAGAGAAAGTCAGTTTAATGAATTACTTACGCTGGTTAATTCGGCTCAGGAAAAGACATGGCTAAGATATCTTTACAAAAATGGCCATTTGCTTCCTGATAGTGCAAATGCAGCTATCAATGAATTTCCATGTACCCCCGATTTTGTTTATAATGATCATCAGGCACTGGTTTTTATTGGCAAACCAGAGAAAGTTGCGAATTTAATCGATGATCAAACCATAAAACAATTAGAGGAGTATGGTTATCTGGTGATAATTTTTCCTGAAGAAATAAGTAGGTGGCCTTCTGTCGCTGCTCAATTTCCTGAGATCTTTGGCTGTCCTTTGGTATCTGAGGAAGGTGCAAAATGAGTACTCAAACGGTTTTTAATCCTGGATCGCTTGTTTACGCCAGAGGGCGTGAATGGGTAGTTTTGCCTCAATCTGATAAAGATACCCTCTATTTACGCACCTTGTCCGGCACTGATTCCGACATCACCAGGATTTACTGCCCGCTTGAACGTGAACCGGTTAAACCGGCATCATTTCTGCCGCCTGATCCAAACCGCCCGGGTACCAGTACCGCAGTCCGCCTCCTGCAGAATGCACTTATGCTGAAACTTCGCGCAGGTGCCGGTCCGTTTCGCTCATTTGGAAATATTGCCATCGAACCACGCGCGTATCAGCTTGTTCCATTACTTATGGCACTCAAGCATGCTACTGTGCGTCTTCTGATTGCTGATGATGTTGGTATTGGTAAAACAATTGAAGCAGGACTTATACTAAGGGAACTTTTTGACCGTGGAGAAATACGGTCTGCTTCTGTACTCTGTCCACCTCATCTTTGTGATCAGTGGCGTGATGAACTCTCAGCCAAATTCAATATCGAAGCGGTAATCGTTCGTCCGGGAACCGTTGGCAGCCTGGAACGCGGGCTTCCACACGGTCAGACAATCTTCAGGGAATATCCGTTTACAATTATTTCTCTTGATTATATTAAATCAGATAAACGCCGTGATGAATTCCTGCATGCCTGTCCGGAGTTTGTTATTGTTGATGAAGCACACTCCTGCAGTCGAAGTGGTTCCATCCGCCATCAGCGTTTTACTCTGCTTCGGGACCTTTCCCTAGATCCGGACAGACATATGATTTTTCTCACTGCAACTCCTCATAGTGGCGATGAAAACTCATTTACCAATCTATTATCACTGATTAATCCTGAATTCGCAGAATTAAGGACTGATTCTGAAATTTCAATATCGCGGAGAGAAGAACTCCGTATTAAACTTGGAAACCATTTTGTTCAAAGAAGAAGAGCTGATATTGAAGAATGGCAGGATACCACTCTTTTCCCGGATCGTCAGCGTAAATCACCTGATCCTACCTACAAACTGACCTCTCAATGGAAACAATTCTTTACCAACATTAAAAGATACGCACGCAGTATCATTAATGACAGCATTAACGGAACCGTTTTTCAGCAGAGACTATCATGGTGGGCAGCACTCGCTCTTCTAAGATGTGTATCATCAAGTCCGGCTGCAGCTGTCAGGGCATTGCAAACCCGTCTCGATTCTTTATTACAAAAAAATGATAATTCTGCAACAACTGAAGATATCCAAATCGATTCTATACTCGATGGAACAAGCGATGATGATCTGGTAATATCCGATGTTGAACCAGGTGCAGCACAGAATGAATACCTCGATCAGATCCGTTCTCTTATTGAAACAGCAGAATCGCTTTGTGGAATAAAAAAAGATCCCAAGCTTGCAAGACTTGCAGCTGAAGTTACCGAGCTTGTAAATGATGGTTTTGCCCCTGTTATCTTCTGTCGATATATCGCAACCGCCAATTACCTTAAAAATGAACTGAGCACCATTTTTAAGAATAAAACAGTCGATGTCGTTACCGGTGAACTTGCTCCTGTCGAACGGGAAGAGAAAATCATGAGTCTACGTGGTACAAGACCGATAATGATTGCCACCGACTGTCTTTCCGAAGGCATTAATCTGCAGGATGTATTCGATGCGGTTATCCATTACGATCTCTCCTGGAATCCTACCCGTCACGATCAAAGAGAAGGACGGGTGGACCGGTTCGGGCAAAAAGCAAAAATCGTAAAAACTGTCATGATATACGGTGAAGACAACCCTGTTGATGGAATCGTTCTCGAGAATATTCTTCGTAAAGTCAAACTGATCGAAAAAGAGCTCGGAGTGCCGGTTTCCATGCCAGATGACAGTGAAAAACTGTCACAGGCTATTGTAAGCAGTGTTTTGCTGAAGGGGGAACCTGATGCTGAGGCCATCAGCCTGTTTGGTCCCGAATTCTTTGAAAAACCCTCTACCTACCTGGATTCGCACTGGGAAAGTTTACGCAAGACTGCAAAACGCAATGTGACCCGTTTTGCACAGCGTGCACTTAAACCCGATGATGTAATGCCTGAATGGAATAAGGCAATGAAGGCACTGGGTACCGAAGATGATGTGGAAAACTTCGTTTGTGCAGCTTCCCGTGCATTGTCTACACCGGTTGAGAAAACAGCAAAAGGATTAAGATTGCCTGTCGAACATCTTCCTGCTGCATTGCGTGAACGTGTTGAGAATGGAGGTCTTCCGGATTATTTCGATCTGCACTATCCCCCGCAATCAGGAGCAATTTTTGTGCATCGGACTCATCCGGCTATCACTGCTATTGCCGATTATCTTGCTGAAGTTGCACTTTCACAGAGTGATACATCATTAATTGCCAGGTGTGGGGCTATTTTTACTAATGCAGTCGAGATGCGAACCGCAATCTATCTGCTGAGGCTTCGAAGCCAGTTGGCGCTAAGAAAAGAGCGCAGTGCTGAGGAAAAACTGATGTTAGCAGAAGAAGCTGTAATTATTGCAATCTCTGGTGGTAAAATCCTCACTGATGATGCACTCAAACCTCTTCTTGAAGCTCAACCGGTTCGTGATATGGTTGATAGTCTCAAAGCACGACAGATAAAATGGGCTCTTGATCAAATACAGGAAATGAATTCGTCAATAGAAGCCCTGGCAAAAGCCCGTGCAGAAGAGCTGCTGAAAGACCACCGTCGTGTGCGTGAAGCTGCAAATGCCCGCGGCTCTTATGGAGTAAAACCAGTACTTCCGGCCGATATTATTGGTGCTTTTGTACTGGTTCCGGCTCGTATGGTCGGTGGGGGAGTAAACTGAAAATGGCCAGAAAAGAATCACTTGTCGCTGAATCTGTTCGCATTGAAGGAGGCCTTTTTCCTGGTGCACTGCTCGATGAAATCAGGCAGGGAAAAGCGAAAAAAATGGAAGATTCCGATTACAATATCCCAAAGGGGCTGCGACTCAGGGATGAAATCGGACGAGCTTTCCGCATGGCATTGCCACTATGGCAGGATTTCATGTCAATGAAACATCGCCAGGGAATTAGAGTGATGGATATCGTTGATAACTGGCTTTTTCCACTTCTTTCATCCATTCTTGGATATAAGGATCTGACCAGGGTTCCTGCCATTAAGATCGGAGACAGAGACTTCCCTGTTACACATAACAGCCTCGGTAATACAGTACCAATGGTGCTTGTCGGACCAGAAACAGAACTCGATAAAAGTGAACACCGCTTTGGTTATGACGGTTTGAGAAGATCTGCTACCGGGTTGATTCAGGAGCTGCTCAATGCAGGTGATTCTTATCTTTATGGTATCGTGTCCAATGGCGTGTTATTAAGATTGTATCGGGATAATCACAGTTTGACACGTCCTGCATTTGTCGAAATCGATCTTGAACGGATGTTTACCGAAGAGCTTTATGCTGACTTTGCACTTTTTTACCAGTTGCTTCACTCTTCCCGTCTCATGCCACGTGAAGGTGGTGTTTCATCCTGCATAATGGAGCAGTGGCGTGAAGCTGCTCATGAAACGGGTGAACGTGCTGTTGAAAACCTGCGTATAGGAGTAACTGCAGCCCTGGAAATGCTGGCCAACGGATTTCTTGCTCACCCTGATAATACAGTGTTGCGATCATCAATTGAAAACGGCACATTTTCTGTATCTTCTTTTCAACTGCAGCTTTTGAGACTGGTTTACCGGTTGATTTTTCTTTTCACTGCTGAAGATCGTGGACTGCTGCTCGATCCTGAAGGATCAACAGAAGCTCAGGAACTCTATACAAATGGCTACAGCCTCTCCGTTTTGCGCGAAAAAGCCAGAAACCGGGTGCGGTTAGATGATTACAACGATTGCTGGGAACAGCTTCGTATTGTCTTTTCTGCTCTTGCAAATGGTGAACCACGTCTTGCACTTCCTGCACTTGGCGGATTGTTTGAGGCTGATCAGTGTCCCGACCTGGATAATTCATCAATTGCCAACAAAGCATTACTCGCAGCACTGCGGGAACTTTCCTTTTTCAGACAAGGGAAGATTCTTGCACGAATCAACTATCGGGACATGGACAGTGAAGAGCTCGGAAGTGTATATGAGAGTCTTCTGGAACTGGTTCCGCAGATTGAGTTTAACTCCCGTCCCTGGCATTTTTCGTATGCAATTAATGGTGGTACAGATACAAAGGGTAATGCCCGGAAACTGTCCGGTTCCTATTATACTCCCGACTGTCTTGTAAAAGAACTTATACATTCTGCACTGGAACCGGTAATAAAAGACACTCTGGTCAGGAATCCGGATAACCCGCGTGATGCACTACTGAAATTGAACATTATCGATCCGGCTTGTGGTTCCGGCCATTTCCTGCTGGCTGCTGCCAGACGAGTGGCTGTTGAGCTTGCCCGTATCGATGCTTTGCCGGACCAGCCAACCGAGAAACACTACCGTCACGCTTTGCGGGAAGTGATATCGCATTGCATATATGGTGTTGACTTGAATCCGATGGCGATAGAACTTTGCCGTACTGCTCTCTGGCTCGAAGCTCTTGAACCGGGTAAACCATTATCCTTTCTTGATGCACATATCCGCAACGGTAACGCACTGGTGGGAGTACTTGATCCGGATACTGTTGATTCGGGTATACCGGATGAAGCTTATAATGCATTGACCGGTGATGATAAGGCTGTAGCCTCCGCACTAAAGAAAAGAAATAAGAAGTTCCGGGAACAGCTTCAGAGCAAAGATGAAAAGGTTATTGAGCAGGATATGTTTGCAGAACCGGAAAAAGAAGTCATACCTGTGATTGATCTTTCCTCTATGCCTGAAGATACCCTTGCAGACATTGAAGCCAAGCGGAAAAAATACCGGGAATTTCTTAACAGTGCACAAAGACAGCAGCTGCGGCTAAAGGCAGATGTTTATACAGCGGCATTCTTTGCGCCAAAGACTCCGGAGTACAGAGATCAAATACCAACTTCTGAGGATATATTACGGTTAAGAGGAAAGCTGATGCCACGATCGGGAGTCGCAGATCTGGCAAGAACCATAGCTGAAAGAAACCGTTTTTTCCACTGGAGAATAGAATTTCCTGATGTATTTGAAAAGGGAGGGTTTGATTGTGTGCTGGG
>Ga0209510_1000659_pt1 | contig 45050 bp, 45 predicted proteins | sample BiotimSIPDNA_FD_185749 | JGI IMG/M metagenome (GOLD analysis project Ga0209510, IMG submission 185749) | Anaerobic biogas reactor microbial communites from Washington, USA - Biogas_R1 time_0 SIP DNA (SPAdes) (version 2) | ecosystem: Engineered > Bioreactor > Anaerobic > Unclassified | place...
AGTCCTTCCGTGACCCACTTTGCTGAAACAAGCTTTATTGCAGCGACAGGCTCTTCCTTTGCTGTAGCGGGAACTGCAACAGAAGCAGTGGTTTCCGAACCGTCAACAAAAACGGCCTTTACCGAGAAATTTCCGCCCTTTGCTATAGAACCGTCATCATGGACGGTAAGAACGAATCCCGTGGCGAGAAGGAAGGGAGTTATGGGCATGCTTCCGCTGCTTGCTGTCAGAACGTTGCCGTTGCCGTCCTTTACATTGATTCCGGGAATATTGTTCCCTGCTTTCGTGTCCCATACCGATTTTCCATCCTCCGAGCGAAGCTCCAGGTTCGCTATGGCTCCGCCTATTCCTGCAATGGAGATAGTAAATACAGCGTCAGGATTTCCGTCAGGCTGAGCACTTTCGCCCGGTCCCAGGATGTCGCCGTACTCAAAACCGGCAAAGGAAAAGTCCTTGATATCGCCCATAGCAGCCATCGCAGGCGAAGACAAAAGAACCAGAGCCAGAACCGAAAAAACAATTTTTCTTAAGGGTGTTTTCATCAAAACATTCATCTCCTTTGATACCCAATTAGGGTATTTTATTTATATTGATTATATCACTGGTTAACTTTATAACTTTTCTTTCCCATCTATTTTCACCCATCAGTGTATAATTAAAACAGCCATTTTACTGAAAGGAGATTACCAATGAACAAACTTTATATCCGCCATTACATTCCTGCACCGGATTCAGGAGTTTCCTGCGCCCCGTGCGGAGAGACGAACCGTGTTCTTCTGTCAATGATCGAACAGCTTTCGCCGAAGCTGACGGCTCTCGATATACAGCCTGTCCTCCAGGTCATGGAAGTGCATACTGTCACCGAAAGAAATGCCGGGAAACTTAACTATATTTCGTTCTTTGGACCTGAAGCCGGAATTCCGGAAGAACGCAGCATAGAGGACGTTTTAGGCGCACCAATGAGCTACGGGGATTGTGAGGGGTGTACTCTGGCCGATGGGACGCCCTTTCAGAGCCGCGTACTTGAAATCGACGGCAGATCATTCCACGCACTTCCCCCTGGCGTTCTCACCGACGCATTGATTCGGGTGGTTTTTTCTGCCCTTGGTAACTGTTCCGGAGGCAGCTGCGATACGTGTGCTGGCTGCGGGCATCACTGAGTAGAGGGAGGTTATGCCATGAACGACCTCTGGATAACAACAAAAGGCGGAGACAAGGGAGAAACGAGCATAGGCAGCGGTGACCGTCTACCCAAAGATCATCCGCGGGTTGAGACCTATGGAACACTGGATGAGTGCCAGGCTCATATCGGAATGGCCCGCTCCCTGTGTGAATATCCGGATATTTGCGACAAGCTCTGCGCGCTTGAACAAGACCTGGGAAAGCTCATGGGGTATATCGCTCTCTATCCGGGCCTTTCCTGCCCCGATATCGGTGAGCTGGAAAAAATAACGGAGATCGTCGGCAATGTAACAGGGAAGACGTTCCGTTTCGTCAGGCCGGGAGATTCAACTCCGGGGGCTGCACTTCATGTTGCGCGTACTGTAGCCAGAAGGGCGGAAAGAATTGCGGTAAAAATTTACAGAACTGGAGAACTGGCTGAAGACGCCTACCGATACATTAACAGGCTTTCAGATGTTATTTATGCGCTTTCCCTGTGGTACGACAACCTGGAACGGGATAAAACCGGAGAAAAACCGACCTGTTCCTGAGTACCGGACTTTTGAAAGTACTTCTCATGCAGTATAATGAGTACATTGTACTGCATGGGGGGAAATATGCATGGAAAAATCTGCTTTGTCACCTGCTTTCAACCAGGGACTGCGCCAGATCGTGTATGAAAAACTAAAGGAAGCCATTGTTCTTGGGTCGATAAAACCAGGCTCAAAACTTTCCGAAATAGAGCTCGCAGAACAGATGGCTGTTTCAAGAACACCCGTCCGGGAAGCGATACGCCAGCTTGCACAAACAGGTTTGGTTACGCTGACACCCCGAAGAGGTGCATATGTGACGATGCCGAGCCTGAAAGATGCCTCGGATCTCTATGAACTGCGGACAGAGCTTGAAATCCTTGCCGTCGAAAACTTGTGCAGTTTTCCTCCTTCAGATGAATTGAGGCGATACCGTTCAGTTTTCGAGATCATGACTGACGAGACCTCAACAGAAAGGTACGTCATCGAGGACCGTGCCTTTCACTTCATGATTTACCAGTCGTGCACAAATAGGTTTCTTACCATGATGCTGAATAACATTGCAGACCTTATCAATCTCTGCAGACCGTTTTCCGTAGAACGATCTGCCATTACGGATTTCACGCTGGGACATCTCGCCATCATAGATGCGATACTGACAGGCAAAACGACGAAGGCAAAAGAGGAAACTCGAAAACATATCACCATCAGTAAAGAAAGTCTCCTTTCCTATCTGAAGAGCCGGAGTACAGAGGATCAGGAATACATCAAATGAATTTCTTCTACTTTTTTTACAAGGCTGTTGGTGCTTTTTCAGCTCCGCCCGGAATTGTGATCGCGCTTTGCCTTGCCGCAGGCATTTTCTTTTTTCGAAGGAAAAGTGACCGCAGCGGGAAGTTTCTCTCCCCCGCACGGTTTGCTTTTTTCATTGCCGTGCTGCTGTACGTCCTTTCTGTGCCCTTTTCCGCAAAAGCTTTTTTGAACATCCTGGAGGGTCAATTTTCAACAGCATGCCCGAAAACGGGGGAAAAGCCTGTTGTTCTTGTTCTTGCGGGAGGAATCTGGTCTATGGAAACGGAAGACAGGATGTTCGCAATGAGTGCTGAAACGCTGCAGCGATTCGCAGCAGGTGCGGAGATCGCAGAGAAACTGGACGCTCCTCTTCTCTACTCGGGAGGATACCCCGAAAAAGCCTCGGAGAAGCAGATCGCTGAAATGGCAGTTCGAACGGCACGGTCAATACGATATGACGGCTCGCTGATCGTTGAGGGACGTTCGCGTACCACGTGGGAAAACCTGCTTTTTTCGTCGGAAATAATTTCAGGGGAAGCTTTCAGTGACGTAGTCCTCGTTACCTCTGCTTTTCATCTCAAACGCTCAATGAGAGCGGCAAAACGCTTTCTTGGAAATATTCAGGTACACCCGGCGGCCTCGGGACGCCTTGAAGGCGCCGGTGCCGTGACTGCAATGGACTTTCTGCCCTCCCCTTCCGGCCTGAGAAACACATCTCTTGCCCTCAGGGAATTGATCGGTCTCGCAGCCTACGATCTTTTCGCATCTTTGAATTGACGGCAATTATGAAGAAGTCTTTTCCTCGCTGAATCTCCTCCAGAATTTTCTGAGCCTCGCGCCCATTTCAGCTTCCGCTCCAAGGGCCCCAGGGTAGTAAAAGCGCCTCTGTCTTTCCATGTACAGCTGGGGCGTCCAGTGCCTGGGATCGTCGTGAGGGTATACATAGCCGGAACCATCAGGTTTGAGGTGGAAAGGTACCTCCTGAATATCTCCCTTTTCCAGGGCCTTTGATGCTTCGTCAACGGCCAGGTAGGCACTGTTGCTCTTGGGGGCAGCTGCGAGATAAATCACCGCCTCCGAAAGTAGAATGCGGGCCTCAGGCAATCCCACCATGTCCACCGCATAGGCTGCCGCAGAAACCACGGACAGGGCCTGGGGATCCGCAAGCCCCACATCTTCCGCAGCAGATATGAGCAGTCTTCTGCAGATGAAACGGAGATTTTCCCCACCGGCAAGGAGACGGGCAAGCCAATACACGGCCGCGTCGGGGTCTGAACCACGAATACTTTTTATGAGAGCGGAAATAACGGCATAGTGATCATCCGATGCCTTGTCGTAACGTACTGATGCGAATGGAAGAGAGCCTGATACAGTCTCTTCGGTCAGCCGCTGACCGCCCCTTGCGGCAACTGTTCCCGCAAGGAATTCAAGACGCGTAAGAGCCTGACGGGCATCACCGCCTGTTTTCGAAGCGAGTATCCTGAGGACCTGGTCTTCGGTCGAAATCTCGAGTGCACCTAGACCCCGTTCCCTGTCCTCAAGAGCCCTTTTCAGAAGTGAGACCAGATCGTCCTCTGTAAGAGGATTGAGCTGAAATACGATCATTCGCGAGAGGAGGGTCTTGTTGATCTCAAACCAGGGGTTTTCGGTAGTCGTTCCGATGAGTATAAGGTCACCCTTTTCCACAGAGGGAAGGAGGGCGTTCTGTTGGGTTTTATTGAAATGGTAAATCTCATCGACAAAGGCTATCGCTGCATGTCCCGAGCGGAGTAACTTCAATTTAGCCGCTTCGGACACAAGGTCTCTCAACTCTGATACCTTGGCAGAAACAGCATTTATTTCAAGTATTTCCCGCCCGGTTTCCGTGGCCATCAACCGAACAAGTGTAGTTTTCCCTACTCCCGGAGGTCCGTAAAGAATGCAGCTCGGCGTACGGTTCGATTCGATTATTTTTCTCAATGGGGCATCGGGACCCAAAAGGTGAGACTGTCCGGCGAATTCCCCGAGAGTCTTCGGGCGCATTCTTTCGGCCAGTGGTACTTCCCAGATGTTTTTCTGGACATCGCTCATCGTTTCACCTCCCGGAAAAAAAGCTGCCCGGGCTTCATCGATCTAAAAAAGATATCCCCCTCAGTTCTTTCTCCACCACTTCCGTCATGGGGAAGCGGGATTGCAGAAGTGCCCTGAGAACTTCACGAACCGGCTGGTCAAGCCATGAAGGGGCCAATCCGGGCATGATCCTCCACTGATCAGGCGAAAGAGGAGAAAGAGGGTCATCAATAAGAAAATAAAGAACTCCCTCCGCCGCTTTTTTCATGCATTCACTCAAAAGGTACGGTGACATCGCTGAAAGTCGGACACCTTTTGACGCCGCCGCTTTAAGCTTATCTGCCTCAATCAGTGCGTACTCCCAGGGAACCAGCGGTTCAGGCGACTTCAATGAGGCAACGAATCCCCTCATATTATCGAAGGATACGTCGGCCCAATGCTTCCATTCAGCTTCGGGACGCTGAACAAGGACTGCCCGTATTCCCGCCCGCCTGGCACCTACAAGGTCATAGAGAAAATCTCCTACCATGACACATTTTGCCGAAGGAACTCCCATTTCAGCGGCACCCGACCAGAGAGCCCCGGGATCAGGCTTGACAGGAGGGTTGTCCCTACTTTTCACTACTTCGGGAAGCTGAAGCCCGGCTCTAGCCGCGGCAAGGGTGATGGAGTCCATACAGTTCCTGGAAACAACGCACCAGGGAATATCCTGCACAGACAGCCATTCAAGGAGTTCTTGTGCACCCGGAACGGCTTCCGCTTTTTCTGCACCTTGCATTTCAACATCGTAAATATCCTTTTTCAGTTCTTCGGCCTGATCAGGAGGTAATGCAGCAATGGCTTCAAAAAGGGGAACAAATTTACCCTCGAAGTATTTTTCCCGTATTGCGGCGAAACTGAGCCTGGTTTCTGCCAGAACGCCGTCCCAATCGAGAATGAAGCCTTCAGAGAAGGCGGGATGCCAGAATGGGGGGATGCAGGAGCGGTTCAACCCGGGTGAGCCTCCTTTCAGAAGAAAACAGGGGCGGGAAAACCCGTCCCTGTTTTAATCCTCCCCCGCAATGTCGTGTCATGAACGTCTTGACCCGTTCCTTAACGTTTGAGGCCTGTTGCGCCTTAGCTTCGTCAACGCCGGAGCATTTCCTCCGCCGGCACAAACTTCCGGCCCCGCAAGGTTCGAGTGTTGGCTCAAGACAAATATCACGATCACGAGCATCGCAGGGTCTCTTTTTACTTCCTATTGCATATTATACCACAAAAAGCCTGAACATCCTCATTCGTGCTTTTTGCCCTTTTATTCTATATCGGTAAGACCGTCCTTGAAAATAAAATAATAAAAAACTGCCACAAAGAGGATTCCGCCCACCATGTTCCCAAGTGTAACAGGGATCAGGTTGCTGAAAAAGCCTCCGAGGGAAACAGCTCCGAGAGCCTGGTCGGAGAGGCCGGCTGCGGTGACTGCTGCGGTATTGCCTTTGAGCATAAGCCCGAGGGACATAAAGTACATGTTGGCAACAGAGTGTTCAAAACCCGCCGCGACGAAAGTCATGATGGGGAAGAAAATCGCCCAGACTTTGCCTATGATATCAGTCGCTGCCATAGACATCCACACGGCGAGGACAACGATCCAGTTGCAGAGAATACCGCGGAAAAAACCCTGGACCATGGGAAGAGCCATTTTACCCGATGCAACCTGAAGTGCTCTTCCCCCCACAGCATTATCAGCAAGCCCGGAGAAATAAATAAGGGCCGCAATAAGAATACTTCCTATAAGATTTGCAGAATAAACCCATATCCAATTCCGAAGAATCTTCTTGAACGGAGTACATCCTGCAAGATGACCGAGAGGCATCATGCAGTTGCCGGTAAAAAGTTCCGATCCGCTGATGACGACCATCATGAGACCGACGCTGAAAACAGCGCCCGAGACAAGCCGGGTAAAACCACTTCCGAAGTGTTGTGTCATATCATGGGAGACAACGGTCATGAGCCATCCCGCAAAGGCGATATAGGCCCCTGCCAGGATTCCCATAAGCATCATCTGCCGGACCGAGAGATTTCCCTTTACCTTTGATACTGCGCATGCCGCCTTTGCAAGTTCTGCCGGAGTCTTCATCTTATTTTTTCCTCCTGTCATTTAATTGTCCTGTTTTTGATAATACCGGGCGGGCAGAAAAATCCGTCCGCCCGGCTGAATAAGAAAATCAGGCTTTTTCTATTCTGACCGCGCTGACCTTGTATCCGGGTGTCTTGGAAACCGGGTCAACCTGGGATGAAGTCAGCCTGTTCGCGGCACTCTCGCTGAAGTGGAAGGGAAGGAAAATCATGCCTGCGGGGACCCTGTCCGTAACTTTTATGGCCCCTGATACATTTCCGCGCCTGGAGGTAACCTTTATCATGCCGCCCTCTTCGCATCCCAATGCCAGGGCATCCGCCGGGTTGACCTCGATAAACATTTCCTTTATGAATTCCCCTGTTGAGCTGCGCCGAGTCATGCTGCCGGAATGATAGTGGTACAGCAGCCGGCCTGTTGTGGCAATGAAGGGGTACTCCTCGTCAGGCCACTCGTGTGGCGCCTGCCATTCGCATGGCGAGAAATCCGCCTTGCCTCTCGGGAATCCGGTAGTGTACAGAATGGGCGTTCCGGGATGATCGCACGTCGGGCAGGGCCAGGAAAGAGGACCTCCCTCAAGTCGGCCGAAGGTGATCCCGCTGTACGACGGTGTGATGTCCGCAATAGCCTTAAAAATGGTCTCGGGTGAATTCATGTCACCCCATGGTGCGCCTAGGCGCTTGCCTACAGCGAGGAGGATTTCCCAGTCTGCGCGGGCCTCTCCGGGAGCGGATACTGCTTTGCGGACCCTCTGCACTGCTCTGCAGGTGTTGGTGAAGGTTCCGTCTTTTTCACCCCAACTGGCAGCAGGGAGAACCACGTGGGCAAATTCGGCTGTTTCCGTAAGAAAGATGTCCTGGACAACGAGGAAGTCGAGTTTTTCCAGAGCGTGCCGTACATGTTCAGAATCAGGCTCCGTCACCATTGAGTTTTCACCCATGATGTACATTCCCTTAATTTTGCCTTCTCCCGCGGCCTCCATCATTTCTACTACAGAAAGCCCCTGTGTTGTGGGGAGATCCGCGCCCCAGACATCTTTCACCTTCTGCTGCGTAGCAGGAAGGAGTACCTTCTGGTACCCCGGGATCACGTCGGGGAGAGCTCCCATATCACATGCGCCCTGAACGTTGTTCTGACCTCTCAGGGGGTTGACCCCGGTTCCCGGCCGTCCGAGCATTCCACAGAGAAGGGAAAGGTTTGCCACTGTACGGACGTTGTTTGTTCCCGTAACATGCTGGGTTATCCCCATTGTGTAAAAAATGGCTGAATTGGGTCCCTTGGCGTATGCCCGTGCAGCGTCCTCGATAAGTTCAGGAGAGACTCCGGTCAGATCAGAGACATATTCCGGGGTGTACTTTGCCACTGTTTCCTTCAGCTTTTCAAAATTATTGACGTTCTTTTCGACGAAATCCTTCGCATACAGCTCATCACGAATAATCACGTGCATCAGACCGTTCAGAAGAGCAACGTCAGATCCGCTCTTGTGGCGGAGGTATACGTCCGCATACTTCGCCATCTCGATCTTCCGGGGATCGCAAACGATGAGGGTGCATTTCCCCTTCCGCTTCTGCTCCTTGATCATGGAGCCTATTACTGGATGGTTTTCCGTGGTGTTTGAGCCGATGATGAGAATCGTATCTGCCGAATTTATCGACTCAAGATCGTTGGTCATTGCGCCGCTTCCGAGGGTCTCGCCGAGACCCGCAACTGTGGCGCTGTGTCACAGATGGGCACAGTGGTCAACGTTGTTAGTGCCCATCACCTCCCTTGCGAGGCGCTGCATGAGGTAGTTTTCCTCGTTTGTGCATCTGGCAGAGGAGAAAAATCCGAGGGCGTCCCCGCCGTCCTTCTCCTTGATGGAACTTAGATTTTCTGCTACAAGAGAAAGAGCCTCATCCCATGACGCCTTGCGGAATGTATCCCCATCCCGGATAAGCGGGGTCGTCAACCTGTCTTCGCTGTTTACGAACTGCCAGGCGAAGCGCCCCTTAACGCATGATCTTCCCTTGTTCAGGGAGGTCCTGCTTTCGTAATTCGACGTGACGTTTGCGATTTTTCCTGTCCTTTTATTGACATTGATTTCCAGTTCGCATCCGACCCCGCAATATGAACAAATCGTTTTGACCTTTTCAATATCCCATGGACGTCCCATGCCAAGTGAAGTCTTTTCGGACAGGGCACCTACGGGACAGACCTGGACACATTGGCCGCAGAAGACGCAGTCCGACTCCTCAATGGGGGAACCGACAGGGGGCTGAATAGAGGTCTTTATTCCCCGTCCCTGGAAATCGATGGCATGATACTGCGCCTGTTCTTCACATACTCGCACACATCTGCCGCACAGGATGCATTTGTTCAGATCACGTACATAAAAGGGGTTGGCGTCCTCGTACACATGGGATGTATTCGTGTCACCGGCATCTGCAAAACGTGAACCTGTGACTCCCAGTTCGTATGCCACGTCCTGAAGCTCGCACTTGCCGTTGCTCGGGCATGAGAAGCAGTCAAGGGGGTGACGGACGAGAATAAGTTCAAGAACGGCCTTCCTGGCCTCTATGACCTTCGGGGTGTTGGTGTTGACCACCATTCCTGCAGTAATGGGAGTGGTACATGCCGGAAGGAGCTTTGGATTTTTTTCTGCTTCAACGAGGCACATACGGCAGGCGCCGAACGGACTCACCGCAGGGTGGTCGCAGAGAGTCGGAATGTGAATGCCATTGGCCTTTGCAGCCTGCAGAATTGTCATTCCCGGCTCCGCGTTTATCTCCCTTCCGTTGATGATCGCTTTTATGCTGTCCATTCTCTGATCATCTCCTTCTTATTTAACCTTTAGAAATCGCGCCGACGGGGCAGTTTGCCATGCAGGCGCCGCACTTGATGCATTTTGTCTGGTCGATCACGTGGGGCTCTTTCACCTTGCCCGCAATGCAGTTTACAGGGCAGTTCCTCGCACACTTCGTGCACCCGATGCACTTTTCCGGGTCGATGGTGTAGCTCAGGAGACGCTGGCATGCTCCCGCCGGGCACTTCTTATCGAAAATGTGCGCCTCGTACTCCTCCCTGAAATATTTCAGGGTCGTAAGGACAGGATTGGGTGCCGTCCCGCCAAGTGCACACAGGGAGGTTGCCTTGATCTGCTCACCGAGATACTGGAGCTTGTCCAGGTCCTCGGGCACGCCCTTTCCTTCCGTTATCCTGGTGAGAATATCGAGCATCTTCTTTGTGCCTTCTCTGCAGGGAACGCACTTTCCGCAGGATTCGCGCTGGGTGAACTCGAGGAAGAACTTGGCAGTATCAACCATACAGTTTGCTTCGTCAAGCACAACAAGGCCGCCTGAACCCATTATTGCGCCCGCAGCGGTAAGAGATTCATAGTCCACGGGAATATCAAGGTGTTCGTCAACAAGACAGCCGCCCGACGGACCGCCGATCTGTACGGCCTTGAATTTCTTGTCGCCGATAATTCCTCCGCCTATGTCGTACACGATCTCCCGTATGGTGATTCCCATGGGGACCTCGACAAGGCCCGTGTTCTTGACTTTTCCGGTAAGGGCAAAAACTTTTGTGCCCTTTGACTTTTCAGTTCCCATGGCGGCAAAACATTCCGCCCCCTGGTGGATGATCCGGGGAACATTGGCCCAGGTTTCCACGTTGTTGATGTTCGTAGGCTTGCCCCAGAGTCCTTTGACCGCAGGGAAGGGAGGACGGGGACGAGGCATGCCCCTCTGTCCTTCAATGGACGCCATGAGCGCTGTCTCTTCTCCGCACACAAAAGCTCCGGCACCTTCCTTGATGTGAAGGGAGAAATTAAAGTCAGTTCCGAGCACGTTTTCACCGAGAAGCCCGTAGTCTGTTGCCTGTCTGATGGCGGTCTGGAGCCTCTTGATGGCCAGCGGGTACTCGGCCCTGCAATAAATATAGCCTTCATCGGCTCCCATGGCGTAGGCGCCGATCATCATCCCTTCGATGACGGCATGCGGGTCGCCTTCCAGGATGGAACGGTCCATGAACGCACCGGGGTCTCCTTCGTCGGCATTGCAGATAACATATTTCTTATCTCCCGGAGAAGCCGCGCAGAAACTCCATTTCAGCCCGGTGGGGAATCCGCCGCCGCCGCGGCCGCGCAGGCCCGACTTTTTCATTTCATCGATCACCTGGGCAGGTGACATCTCCGTCAGGCATTTTCCGAGTGCCTGATATCCGTCCCTTGAGATATATTCATCAATATTGTCGGGGTTTATATATCCACAGTTGCTCAGAACAACGCGGTGCTGTTTTCCGTAAAATGGAATCTCCTTATAGTGACAGACTTTTTCCGCTGAAATAGGCTCCTTGTACAGCAGCCGGTTTACGATTCTTCCCTTGTAGAGATGCTCCTCAACGATCTCGCTGACATCTTCAGGGTTTACACGGGAGTAGAATGTTCCTTCCGGATAGACGACCACGATGGGGCCGAATTCGCACATGCCGTGGCATCCGGTGGCTATCACAAGAACTTCTTTTTCAAGGTTCTTTTTCCGGAGTTCCTCCTTGAAAGCTTCCAGGACCTTCGGAGAGCCCCCGGAGGCACAACCGGTTCCGTGGCATATCAATACGTGAGCACGATATAATGCCATGGTATTCCTCCTTTCCGCCCTACTCGGCCCTGCCGAAGAGCTTGTCCTGGACGATGCGGCCGTTTACCACATGCTCGGAAACGATTCGGGATACATCCTGGGGCTTCAAAAGGCAATAGGTTATCCTCGGTTCACCCGGGCGTATGACGTCGAGCAGAGGTTCGTTCTGGCACATCCCGATACAGCCAGTTGTTTCAACGGCAACATTGTGGAGGTTTCTCGTCTCAAGCTCTCTGAGAACGGCACTCATTATTTCACGGGCGCCTGCAGCTATTCCGCATGTTCCCATACCAATGATGATCTTGACCTTGTTCTCTTCAGAACGGGCGGAAGTAAGGTCTCCGCTCTTTTCCTTGAGTTTTCGAAGGTCGTCGAGACTTCGTATCTTTCCGGTCATATCTTTCACCCCTATAAAAACTGTTTTTAGGAAAATGTTTTAGAAATATGGCAAAAATTCAAGAGTACAGATCGCTTATATTCTCCCGAAGATAATCCTTGATTCCCAGGGCCAGGGAAGGATCAGAAAAGGGGTTTCCTCCTCCCAGCGCCTCCGAGAGTTCCCTGTTTCCGACCGAGAACTCTTTTCCGTTCCTTTTATGCGTGTACATCCACGAAATATCCGGATTTCCAATGAAGAGCGCAAGAAGGGTGGAAGGAATATCTCCGAGGGGGGGCATATCGATGCTGTCTTTCCTGAACGATGCGGAAACTGTTGTCCCCCGCCCCGGAAAAGACTCAAGGGCAAAGGACCCTCCGCACAAATCTGCCAGCTGCTTCAGGAAGGGCAGCCCCAAACCGACTCTCCGCTCAGTTCTCGAAGTGAAAAAGGGATCGACTACTGACCGGCAGGTTTGTTCGTCCATGCCTTTTCCGTTATCCGATACAATCAGCACGACTTCTTCAGGACCGTCGTCGATCTTTACAGAGATCGAGTCGGCTCCTGCGTTTACCCCGTTTTCGGCTATATCGAGAATGTGCTGGGAGAGATCTTCAAGCATTTTAGACGTATTCGTCCAAAAAAGCCTGGAGTATTGCCGGGTCATCGGTTAGACGGCCATGGGTGTCGTCGTCTATCATGACGACAGGCGCCAGACCGCAGCAACCGAGACAGGCCACCGGCTCAAGGGTGAATCGGAGGTCTTCCGTGGTACCGTTTTCTTCAATATTGAGCATAGAAATCAGACGCTCCATTATCTTGGCGCTTCCTCTGACATGGCACGCCGTTCCCCTGCAAAGGCGGATTATATGGCGTCCCCTCGGCTTGAGATGAAACTGGGCGTAAAAAGTGGCTACACCGTACAATTCAGCCAGGGGAATCAGCATTTCTTCCGAAATCGCTTCCATGGCCTCACGGGAAAGATAGCCGATCCTCTTCTGCGTCTCCTGCAAAATGGGGATAACACCGCCATGCTTTCCCTTCCAAGGCGCTGTTATCTCCTGCACGATAGACCGCGCGTCCTGCTTCGTTTCCACAACCATTGCCCAACCTCCACTCATTTGTGATATTTATAACTTAACGAGTGCAAAAAAACACACCCATAGTAAAAGGATTGAAGGGACCGCTTTTTTGACTTTCATTGACTGCCGGGGGAATAATTTTCTTTATATGTTTTAAAATGCAACAAAAATCAAATGTATTCCCATACACAGGATAACATTTCATTGCTTTTTCTACAAACTTTGAATGGAAAAAACCTCTTTTCCAAAAGGCATACGATCTAAATACCCCATAGGGTTATTAATCAATCAGGGGAAGATATCTGCCTTGTGAAAAAAGATCAATAGAAGCCGCAATCCTTTTTTCCCGGGAAAGTTTCCCCCAGTCCTCCCTGCTTTCAAGCGTAACCATTGCGTTTTCAGCATGGTCAGCTATTTCCAGCGCATCGGCAAGAATCAGCATTTTTTCCGTGTTTTCACCCGGAAAAAGGGAGGCAGCAAGACCGAGAAGGATGGTTGCCCTCGCAAGCCAGTTGATCAGGTCCATGTCGGACGACCAGATGTCTTCAAAAAGAAGGGAGAAGTTATATGCCTCTTCCGTTTCTTCAGAATCATCCAGCGGCTCATCTAAATACCCAAGGATATAAAAGGGGATATCGGGCCCGCTTCGGAAAGCTTTCCACAGCGCGTCATATGAGGAGCCGCATGCTCCTGAAAGACGGAAAGAAGCGATTGCCCGGCTGTGGGTCAATGCGGGGTCGCTGTCCTTCTCTCCCCGAGTTTCCTCGAGGAGTTCCCTGTCCTTTCCCATCTCGAGAAGGACACGGTACAGCAGTGTGTGCCCCAGTGTTTCCCTGTCCCTGTCGTACTCGATTATTTCCTTTGCTATGGAGAGAGCTTCACCGTTCCTTCCCTCTGAAAAAAGCGCGAATCCCAGGCGCTGCAGCACGGCGACATACAACATTCCGTCGTCATCATCGAGTACGCTTTCTCCTTCTGTGACGCTGAGCCCTTCAATTACGTCCGAGAGGCATTCTTTTGCCTTTTCCAGCAGGGCTATTTTCTCTTCTGAATATTCGATGGAATCTGCCAGGAGGATGAGAGCTTCGACATTATCGTCCTGAAGTTCGAGCACTGCCCTTGCAAGCCGCTCCATTTCTTCAGGGTCATCAGTGGAATACGCTTCATCGAGCAATGCTTCAATTTTTTCCTTCCGGTCCATTTGATTCCCTCCGTAACTATAGGGCTATAGCATTCGTTACGAAGTGTAGCCCATGCATTACTTCGAGTCAAATCAGCAGGTCTCTTTCAGGACGGAAAGGGATTGCAATCCCGGGTGTAATATCTCTGTCCATTCTTTTTTCTTTGTGGTAGAGTCATTTCCATGGAACAAAAGGAAAGGGAGGGAGCCAATTGAAATCAATTGTAAAGTTGCTGCTGTCTTTTGTCGCTGTAGTCCTTTTTCTGTTGCCTGCAGGCAGCGGAAATAAAGCTGCTGCATCAACACCCGACGGACGCATCCAGGATTCTGTGAATATCCTGCGCGAAATGGCGAAACAGAAGGACGCAAGTACCATGGGAGAACTGCTGGCGGAGGCGAAAGGTATCGCGATTTTTCCCTCAGTCATCAAGGCAGGGCTTGTTTTCGGAGGTCAGTACGGTGAAGGGCTGGTTCTTCGCAGGGATCCGGGAGCGAAAAAATGGTACGGCCCTTCATTCGCAACAGTAGCCGGCGCATCCTGGGGACTTCAGATCGGAGCCCAGTCGATTGCACTTGTCCTCGTCATTACGAACGAACGGGGGCTGGAAGGCTTCAAGGGAAACAATGTCAAGCTGGGAGGCGACCTCGCTGTAGCGGCCGGACCTGTCGGGCGGAGGGGTGAGCTTGGTACGGACTACCGTCTGAAAGCATCAATTTACAGCTATTCAATGACAAAGGGGCTCTTCGCAGGGCTTTCTCTTGAAGGGGCCGCTATCACCGTGGACAAGAATGCAAACCAGGTCTACTGGGGTACACCGACAACCGCAGGCACAGCGTTGAATAAAAGAGCGACCGGCTCGAAAATCACTCCTCTCATCAATGAGATCGAGAGGATCATCCGGAATGCAAAATGAAAAAAGGCCTGTAGAAATACAGGCCTTTCTGATTCTTACAGTATGAGCTTGCTTCCTCCGCCCTGCTTGCCTCCCATACGGTTCAACTGCTGGAGGACTGCGGCAGGGGCTACGTCAATTTTAGGTTTCTGCTGCTGCCGGCTCATGGCATCCTGCATTTTGCGCTCGTACTCCTCCATACCTTTTTTTAGAGCTTCCACGTCTCCCCTGATCCATTGCAGAATATTTTCCGCTATGGCTTTCACTACATCTTCACCCGGCTCCTCTGCGATGAGACCGAGTTCTTTCAGAACACGGTGCTCCTCACGGATGGAATTCGCTACATCATCGTCGGTTATGATCCCCTTTTTATAGAGCACACGTGTAATGATGTTGAACTTGCTCTTAGAGTTCTCATCGCTCAGGACCAGGCTGTCAACCCTGGCCAGAAGCATCGACAATATTTCATCCAGACTTACCTGCATCGGCATGGCCATAAAAAGCGCCTCCCCTTATCTAAAAAATTTGAGACTTGATTGTACCATATCTATATATTGAAACGTATTTCTATCATATCCCCGTCCGATACCCGGTATTCCTTCCCCTCCAGCTTTAAAACACCTTTTTCCCTGCATTTCGCGAATGAGGATTCATGGAATTTAAAATCATCGTACGATACCACCTGGGCGCGGATAAATCCACGGGCAAGATCTGAATGGATCACTCCGGCGGCATCAACGGCAGTTTCCCCTTTGCGGAGCGTCCATGCCTTTACCTCGTCTTTACCTGTCGTAAAGAATGAGATAAGGCCCAGCAGAGAATATGCCTCTGAAATCAGCCTGTTTCTCCCCGGTTCCTCGATTCCGAGATCATTCATGAACTCGGACTGCTCCTCCGGGGCAAGTTCCGCCAGCTCCATTTCCATTTTGCCGAAGACTTTCACGACGCTTAATCCTTTTTCCGCGGCCAGCGAACGCAGGTCCTTTAACCGGGGCATATCGTCATCGGTTTGGTTTTCATCAAGGTTTGCGGCTATGAGTTCCGGTTTGAGGGTGACAAAGGCAAATCCGCTCAGCGTTCTCATTTCCTCCATCGTCAGGCCAAGATCCCTGAGAGGCCGTTCTTCGAGAAGACATGCCTGGCATTTCTCAAGGAGAACCTGTTCCGCCTCCTCGGCAGGGATATGCTTTTTTTTCGCCTGAAGCCGCGAGAGTCTGTTTTCAATGACTGCAAGATCCCGGAAGATGAGCTCCATTTCCACGATATTCCAGTCACGGAGAGGGTCTATTGAACTTTCCGGATGGGGAACATCCGGGTTTTCAAAAAAACGGATTACATGCACCAGCGCATCTGATTCAGATACAAATGAGAGAAATGAGTTCCCAAGGCCTTCTCCCTTGCTGGCATTCCTTGATAACCCCGCAAGATCGACGAACTCGACTGTTGCGGGCGTTTCTTTCCTGGGTTCGAATATGGTTACCAGGTCATCGAAACGGGTGTCGGGCACATTAACCATCGCCCTGTTGGGGTCGGTCTTACCGCTTGCGTACGGTTTGACCTCTGCTCCCGCCCTGGTGACTACATTGAAAACAGTACTTTTCCCGCTGAGCGGAAGACCTATGATTCCACATTTGAGCATTATGCTCCCTCCTTCGTTAGGGAGTGTTTTTTCCAACAAGCATTATACCTGTTTCACGGGAAAAAGAGAAAATAGCCGATTGCATGAATTACTCACGGAACTTTCTGGTATGATTAATGGAAATTTTCACCCACATCAGGGAATTGAGAGGGGGAACAGTTCATGAAGTGTTTTTTCTCCGTTCTGTTTGCGAGCGTTGCTTTCCTTATGGCGTGGCCGGGCCAGGCTCCCGGCTCGGCCCCTGGTGTACCAAGGATCGTGAAGACCGATATCTACCCCGGCGGGGCGAAAGTAACCTTCTCGGTTTCTTTTGAACAAGGTTTGAGTTTTGAGCTTCCGGGCACATTTGATGCTGAATCGGTACGTCCCCTTCCTTCTGGGGAACAGTCAGTCCACTCCTTCGAAGCCCTGGAATTTCCCCGTCCGGGCTGGATCCCGCTCTCTCTCAGGGAAGCTGATAAAACGATCACGGAAAAGGAACGTGCCCTTGCCGTCCTGGAGGGAAAAGAGGCGGCGGTAAAACAGTCAGTTCAAATACTCTCGGGCCCCCTTCCAAAGGATCTGAAGGGGGGAGACATTCCGACGTACGTGGAAGCGACCCGCTCGGTACGGGAAAAACTTGAATCGGATCTCATAATCATTACCGAATCCATGAATGAACTGAAAAAGGAAGTTGAGGCTCTTCAGGAAGATTTTGCGGCAAAAATGCCCAGGAACTCAGACCTTGGAATTTCTGTAAATGCCAGGGCGACCGGCAAGGGGGAACTTCTCGTTGAAGCCTGGACTTCATATGCCGGCTGGACGCCGTTCTACCGAATGGACCTTGACAGCGATTCGGGGACTATTTCAGCCTCACTCATCGCAAAAGCAAGGCAGCATACAGGGGTGCCTCTCGATGGAGAGCTGTATTTTCATACCAATATGCCTTCCAGGGAAGTACGCATGCCAGAGCTTCGCCCCCTGGTGGCGGATTTCGAGCGAAAAGACGCGAAAAGTTACGGGGCCCTGGAGGAAGCCGCAATGATGATGGAACGGCCTGCCTTCAGATTGGCATCTGCTCCTGAGGCTCCTGCACCGGTAATTATCGAGACGATGACCGATATGACAGTCCATGCCCAGGGACTTCTCGAAGGGGATAACACGTGGGCTGATTTCGGACTTGGAGAATTTTCAATGAAGGCTCAGCCGGACATCGTGTCGATCCCGGTTCTTTCAGACGAGGCCTGGATAACGGCGGAGGCAAAAGAGATACCCCAGCCCATTCTCCCGGGAACGGCCGAACTTTCAACGGACGGCCGGCTCTCTGCAAAAATACTCCTCCTGGAACAGGGAGCAGGTACTGACCTGTCTCTTGCTTTCGGCAAACTGCCCCTCGTGAAGACAAAAAGAGAGAAAATCGTCTCGAAAACAGGAAGCACCTGGACCGGCAAGGGGCGACTGGAAGACGGTTATACAATCGAGATCGTCAACGGTACGAAGAAAAAAATCAGTGTCCTCCTTAAAGACAGGATTCCTCTGTCCGCCCAGGAAAAAATCTCGGTGGAAACAATCAGTATCGAGCCGGAGGCTGCAGAACAGAACAAAGAAAACATACTCACCTGGAAACTCGCTCTCGAGCCGGGTGAGAAAAAGAACGTGAAGGTAATGTACAGGCTCGGCTATCCCGCTGATGAAACAATACGCATGCGGTAGCTGTTTTCCAGCAGGAAAACAATCGCGTACATAAACAATCAGAAGAGGCAGGGTTTACGATCTCCTGCCTCTTAAACATGCTCAAATAGTTTTTTGTACCTCATCCAAAGTTTTTTTAAGATCTTCTCCATAAACAGGAGGCGGAGAGTTTCAATGGGGAAAATATGGAAATGTGGTCTCTTTTTTCTCGTCTTACCTTTAATGACAGTTGCTTTTTCTTCCTCCGGAGCGTCAAAATCCGCGATCCGCACAATGTCTCTTGAGGAAAAAGTCGGTCAGATAATGATGTGCTTCTTCGAGGGATCCTCCCTCTCACCCCATCTTGAAAGAGTGATCATGGAGATGAAGACGGGGGGGGTTATCCTCTACTCAAGCAGGGGAAACATCCGGTCCGCAGAACAGGTAGCGGAGCTCGTGGAAGATATGCAGAAAGCAGCCGTCAGGTCAAATTCATGGCCTCTTTTTGTCGCAGTCGACCAGGAAGGAGGGCTGGTGAACCGGATAAACGAAGGAATAACCCTTTTTCCCGGCAACATGGCGCTTGGTGCTGCAGGCGACGAAAGGCTGGCAGCCAGGGTTGCGGGCATTATGGCTGAAGAGCTCGCGGGAATGGGCATCAATGTGAATTTCGCCCCTGTTGTGGATGTGAACAATGATCCTCGCAATCCCATCATAGGCGCCCGTTCCTTCGGATCCTCCCCTGAACTCGTTTCACGGCTGGGCAGTGCCATGATCTCCGGCTTCCTGGAAAAGGGGATCCTCCCCTGCGCGAAACATTTCCCCGGTCACGGCAATACGGGCATCGATTCCCACACGGGGCTGCCGGTGATCAGTTCCTCCGTCGAAGACCTGAAAGCGACGGAACTGCCTCCTTTCCGTGCGGCGATAGAAGCGGGCGTACCGATGATCATGACTGCACATGTTCTGGTCCCGGCACTCGACCCTGAGAGCCCGGGAACGCTTTCCCCCGGAATCCTCGGAATGCTCAGGGAGGAAATGGGATTTTCCGGAATCATTGTCACTGATTCCATGGGAATGGGAGCGCTTGAAAAGGGATGGGGCATGACCCGGGCGGCAATAGAAGCTTTCAACGCAGGAGCTGATATTCTCCTCTTCGGAGCAGACCGCGGACACCTGGAAGAAGAACATGCCGGGGTTTTTGAAGCCTTACTGGAAGCGTGCAGAAGCGGAGTTATTTCCGAAGCACGCCTCAACGAATCCGTGGAGAGAATTTTGAAAACAAAAGCCCGGCTGGGACTTTTCCTCCCAAAGAGGCCATCCGGTAAAACGGCTCTTCGGAAATCAGCGAACGGTGAACAGACAGCAGCCGAGGCAGCGTCGAAAAGCATAACGCTTGTTCGGAACTGGAGCAGGGCAACCGGACAGCTCCGGTCGGGGGAGAAAACACTGCTGATCTGGCCTGAGGAAAAAATAGCCGCAGGGAAACAGCTGGCCTCTTTATGCAACAATTTTTCGGTCGTTTCAGTTCCGGAAAAACCACGAAAGGAAGATATTCAGGCTGTTCTCGAAAAAGCTGGCAATGCTTCAGTTATTTTTGCAGGAGAATATGACAGCTGGAAAAATCCCGATTGGATGGAACTTCTGAAAAGCATGGGAGAGAGCCGTATCTATCTTCTCTCCGCGAGGAGCCCCTACGCACTTTCTTCTCTTCCTTCGGCAGGAGGAGCCCTGGTGCTTTACAGCGACATACCGTCAGTTATTTCTTCTGCAGCCGCCATTCTGAACGGAACGATGATTCCCCGGGGAAAACTCCCGGTCGACCTTCCGGGAATCCACTCTGCTGGCTGGGGCCTCGAAAATATGGACTAAGGAAATCAAACGGCAAGAGAAAGCTTTTTACGGCAGGGAAGAGAGGAGATCAGTGAAGACGGGCTGACTGACTCCGTGAGGAACCAGCATCCGTCTTCACCTTTATTCCATACGCTGCTGCATTCGGCGTGGCCGGCAATTACAGGGCTTTCACAATACCAGTTTCCGCAGCTGTCTTTCATCCAGGACATTTTTCTTCCTCCCTCATATCTGAACTCATGTTTATTCTATGAGGTATTTATAACATCCCGAACTTATAATGTCAACAGGTGTTGAATATATATTCACGTATGAACCATTGTTCATTTATAGATTTTTCACATAGGGCTCCCGCTCTCCTCCGGGCCTCCTCATGCCCGGCACAAGCCAGGTCGTTTCAGGGCCTGAACAGTTTCCGTGAAGGGTGCGTATCAACACCCTTCCCGCAGCAATTCCCAGTTCAAAGGCGGGCCATTCCATGGAATACAATGTTTCTGGAACTCTTCCATCCGGAAGGGTGCAGACGCAACCCCTCTCCGGCGGGAGCCCGTTCCAGAGTGTTCCGTCAAGTACCGGAAATTCATTTCCTTCAGGCACTTCTCCACCGGGGATAAGGTCAGAAAGAAAGGGAAAACACGGGGAGTTTCCCGAATAGTATCGAAGCGGGCGTCCTCCAGAGATCTCCTCGAGCCTTTCCACAGTCTTTTCAGGGGAAACGAAGACAGCAGGAATCCCGGAAATCGAGAAACCTGCCGTCACAACAGGTGATGTAATTTTTTTCAGAACCGGAAGAAATTTTTCTTTTGTCCCGCCGGCGCAAAGGATACAATCCACCCTCCGGGCCTCAAGGCCGGCAAATATTTCGCCGAATGGAATTCCCGGCATTTTGAGAAGAATATCAAGTCCTGACCGGATCAAAACCCTGTTCAGTCCGCTGAAAAAAAGCTTCGAAAACCATGGGTTCAGTTCCCCAATCACTATTGCGGCAATTCCTGTTTTGCCCCGGGATAGGCCGCTTGCCGCAAGATCCAGCCTGTAGCCCAGTTCTTTCGCGGTTTTCCATACTTTTTCCCTGGTCGCGGCAGAGATCCTGGGATCACCCCTCAGGGCACGGCTGACCGTCGCCTTGTTGACTCCCGCACTTCTGGCTACATCCTCCATTGTTGATCGTGACAAGACGCGGTCCCCTCCTAGGTATCGAAACAGGTTCCTCCTATGAATTCCCGTATTATCGAGTTGTTGGGTATATTCTCAGTCGGCAGCATCGGAATGAAGCGCAGCATGGAGAGAAGCCGCTGTGCGTCTCCGTAGACAGGCGAACATTCTGGAACGGTATGTAAAATCGGGTCAGCGTAGGCCCTCAGGGCAGAAAGTTCGTAGGGCAGGGATGAATTGAACATAATATCCGCACGTTTCTGGTACGGAAAAACATATTTCATGGCTCCCTTTATGACCTTCGGCCAGATGGTGAGGGTCGACTCGGGGGAATGCCCGCGGGTCCTGGCGTCCCTGACAAGACGGCGGAGAAGCCGGTTGTCAGTGGTACTGGTACGGTTGTGGTCATCGAGGTAGACCCCGGTGAGGGGAGATACAAATATTCCGTACCGCTCCTCCTTGGGGATGACGTCCGTTATCCTGTCGTTCAGACCGTGGATCCCTTCCATGATCAGGATATCTCCGGGCTTTAACGTAATTCTCTTCCCCGGGAATTTTTTCCCCTCTATAAAGTCAAACTGGGGAATGACCACCTCTTCTCCCGCGAGGAGCCTGCCGAGATGGCCGCTCAGCATATCGAGTTCAAGAGCTTCAATGACTTCAAAATCATAGTTCCCTTCCTCGTCCCTTGGAGTGTTTTCCCTGTCAACGAAATAATTGTCCATGGCGAGGGTCATGGGGTTCTTGCCGCACACCTGGAGCTGGATTTTAAGTCTCTCCGAGAGAGTTGTCTTTCCCGATCCTGAAGGGCCTGAAATTGCGACCACCTTCACATTCGGCCGCGAGGCTATTTCTTCGGCGATTTTCCCGAGATTCAGCGCATGAAAAGCCTCGGATATGAGGATGACCTCAAGTCCTTTTCCCTCCGCTATCTTCTGGTGAAGGCTGTCCATTGTCCTCAGGCCGAGGACCTCGAGCCAACGGGCGTAGTCAAGGAATACGCCGGATAGGTTTTTGGAGGCCCGGAAGGGGGGCAGCGCAGACGGATAGTTGATTGTAGGGAACTGAAGCACCATGCCCGGGCCAAGAGGTTTGAGGTCGAAGAGTTTCAGGTACCCTGTGGAAGGGGCAAGGGGTGCATAATAATACCCGTAGAGATCAGCACACCTGTATAGTTCCACAGGATCGACTCCGGCCCACTTGAAGAGCCTTGCCACTTCTCCGCTCCCCTGCCGCTCAAAGATTGCGCGCGCCTTGTCGAGCGAGACAACCTTGCGGATGAAGGGAAGGTCGCGTGAAACCAGGTCTGCCATCATGCTGCGTATCGCTTCGATGTCGTCCTGAGAGAGGTGTCCTTCGGGATCCTCCCAGTAATACCCCTCGCTTATGGAATGACGGAGGACAATATTTCTTCCGAGTGCCCTCCGGCACGCGAGGACAAGAAGGAAGCTCAGGGACCGCCGGTACACTTCCATTCCTTCAAAAGACGATGTGTCGATAAATTCCACATTTGTATTGTCCTCTATAACCCAGTCAAGAGAGCGAAGGTAATTATTCACCCTCCATGCGACGACCGTATCGCATCCGTCCGGTCTGCTTTCGGCAAGAACCGACTTTCCTGTTATGGGTACATCGCTCGAAAAAACCGGGCCGTTTTTAACATAAACTGTAAATGTCAATGGTAATCCTCCTCTCCGGGGAAAAACAGGGTTGCCTCTCTGACTAAAGTGGACTATGCTGTATATTATCATATCTGCCAATAGGGAATACTGAGGTGATGCTCATGGAGACGGTGAAAGCGAAAACTAAGATTTACGATCAGGTTGTTGAGAAGGTCAAGAAGATGATAGCCTCCGGAGAACTGCCCCAGGGGTCAGCGCTTCCGGCAGAACGCCAGCTCATTGAGGACCTGAATGTGAGCAGGAGCTCGCTGCGGGAAGGCTTTCGAATTCTCGAGATGATGGGTTTTATCGAGAGTATTCCCGGAAAAGGACGATTTGTGAGGAAATCCAGGGGTGAAGGCAGCCAGTCAGGGCGTGTTCCCCTTCAGGATGAAGCCATCCTCGAGCTAGTTGAGGCACGGCTCGTTCTCGAACCCGCTATCGCGGTTGAGGCTGCAAAACACGCTTCTCCTTCCGATCTTACACGAATACGGAGAATACTGACAAAAACTGGAAAAGACGTTGAATCTCTTGAACACCGTGCACAGTGTGATTACGATTTCCATCTTGTCCTTGCCGAATCAACGCATAATTTCATCTTCGTCAATATAGTCAAAATGACCTTCAACCTTATTATGGCTACGCACGAACGGATATATACTCTTCTTGACGATAAGGAAATCTTTCTTCGGGAACATGAGGAAGTGTACGATGCCATCGTCGTCCGTGACCTTGAACGGGCTGCCCGGTTGATGAAAGCCCACGTTCAGCGCGTCTACAAGACGCTCCAGAACGGGATAGCTCTCGAAGAGGTATACGGGGAAGAAAGCTGACTCCCTTCCCCGGCAGAAGCATCAGACCCTCCAGTCGAAATTCGGCAATCCTTCAGCCAGAATGCGTTTCTTCAGGTCTGAAGAGATCGATTCCAGTTCCGCGGAAGTCTGTCCCTCACACCTCGTGACGATCACCGGCTGGGTGTTCGATGCCCGTACGAGCCCCCACCCTCCCGCATACAGGATCCGTACGCCGTCAACGGTGATGGCTTCATGATCGGCAATAGCCTTATCCCTAATCCTTTCTACCACATCAAACTTCTCTTCATCGGGACAGTCGATCCTGATTTCGTCGGTACTTTGGTAGACAGGAACATGGGCAAGCAGTCCTGACAGAGAAACGTCAGTATTTGAAAGGATCCGAAAGAGCCGCGCCGCCGCATAGAAAGAATCATCAAAGCCAAAGTATTCGTCGGCGAAAAAGAAATGACCCGAGAGTTCTCCCGCAAAGACCGCCCCTATCTCCTTCATCTTCGCCTTGATGAGTGAATGCCCTGATTTCCAAAAAAGAGGCTTGCCGCCAAGCCTGTTTATCTCGTCCACCAGCGACTGGGAGCACTTTACCTCCACGATGGCCTCGGCACCGGGGTGTTTCGGCAATATTTCACCCCAGAAAAGAGCCATGAGGATATCCCCCCAGATGATCTCTCCCCGTTCATCCACAACTCCGAGCCTGTCAGCGTCACCGTCGAAGGCAATTCCAACATCCGCTTTCCTGGTTTTGACCTCCTGAATAAGCGAAAGCAGGTTTTCCCTCTTTTGTGGATCGGGGTGATGATTCGGAAATCTTCCGTCAGGTTCCTCGTTGAGCATGAAAACTTCGCATCCGAGTGCTTCCAGTAGAGGACGAACAAGAATTCCTGCCGTTCCGTTTCCTGTGTCAGCGACGACTTTCAGCCTTCGCGGCCCGAGGGTGATTTTCGAAATCAGCATATCTTTATATTCTTCACGGATCGTCCCGTATTCCAACGTCCCCATCGGATTTCCGGGGACCATATCATCTTCGGTGATCATGCGGTAAAGCTGTCGTATGTCCTCCCCGTATATTGTCGCCGTACCGCAGGAGAGCTTCAGGCCGTTCATATCTGAAGGATTATGGCTTCCGGTAACCATGACCCCTCCGTCAAGACCGAACCTGTGTATGCTCCAGTACAGCATGGGGGTCGTAACCGTGCCGAGCAGCAACACGTCAATTCCTGCCCATGTCAGCCCTTCCACGAGGGCTTTTTCTATCCTTTCTGTTGATAGTCGGATATCTCCTCCTATGGAGACCCGGGTTGCCCCCTTCCTCGCAAGCCAGGTCCCGAAAGCTTTCCCGATAGAGACAACGACAGGGTCGGCGAGATCGGTGTCCGCGATGCCTCGAATGTCATATTCCCGAAAAATAGTGGACGGTATATACATCAGCGATCCTCCTTTTTGCATTGTTCCTGTTGTGTGCAGCGAAGCGAGGCTGTATTATTGAGCAAGTCGATTAGATGGGTCCATCTCCAGCCCGCTGTTCAGTCTCCCAAAACAGGCCGGCCCAAAAGAAAAGGAGCTTTCTTTATGAACGAAATTTCTATTATCACCCCGATAGCGGCTGTCATTTTTTTCGGATGGTTCTTTACCTCAAGAGGGATCATACCCCAAGAGACGTTCAGGCATAACAACAAGATTCTCTACTGGCTGTCAATACCGGCTCTTCTTCTTCGTCTTACAGCGAGAGCCGACCTGACAGCCCCCGGCAACATTCATCTCGTCCTCGCAGTCCATGCAGCATATATTATCATGCCCCTGCTGGCATGGGCAGCGGGCAGAATAGCCGGAGAAGAAAAAAACAGGCTCGCTATCTCGGCCCTTGTGTCAATTCGCTCCAACCAGGTTTTCATGGGAATTCCAGCAATATCTATCGCTCTTGGACCGGCCGGACTCGAAAGCCTTTCGCTCTATTTTGCTGTAAGCCTGGTCGGGTATCACATGATCTCGATCACCAGCTCGCAGATGGTGCTCTCAGGAGGGATTACCCTACGGTCACTGGCAAAGACAGCAAAAAAACTTGCAGTCAACCCGATGGTCCTCGCCTGCTTTCTGGGTATCGGCTTCTCGGCCGCAGGCATCCATGTATTTCCCCGCGCCCTCGACGTGACATTGAAGGTGCTCGGCGATATCGGAACCGGCATGGCGCTGCTGGCCGTGGGAGCCGGGCTGGATTTTCGGTCAGCCCCTGCCGTGTTGCGCAAAACATGGAGGGACAGTTTCATTAAGCTCATTGTGCAGCCTGCCCTCGTATGGGCATGTCTTCTTCTCTGGCCGGTCGGGAATCTCATGGTTCAGGTCGTGGTATTTGTATGCGCCATGCCCGTGGCTGTAAATTCACTTGTTGTTGCCCAGGGGATGGGAATGGATGACCAGTATGCAAGCGAACTGATTGCCGTTACTACCCTGTTTTCCGCGATTACGCTGCCCGTATGGATACGGGTGCTTGGAATCTAATAGAGGTTTCAGGAATTCTTTTTCCAGACCAATCTGCCGCGGGTCACAACAGGCGAAATATGTCCTTCCTTTCGAAGCCATGAAAGGTGTGCAGAAATTGCCGCGGAGTTCAGGAGATACTCGCTGACCGACATTGAAAGAGAGAATCGGTCTGCAAGCGCCTGTACAATATCATCCCTGCCGGACGGGCGGGAACAGCACTCGAGTACGGCTTCGCTTACCCGTAAAAGCCCTTTTCTGTTTGCATTGGCAAGAGGCACGATATCCTGCACTGCGGGGGCGTGACTGGGAACAAACCACGCTGCGTTTACCTTTTCAAGAAAGGAAAGTGTTTCAAGTGCTGAGCCTACATCGAGGACAAACATGATGGCGTACTTTTCAATAATTTGTTCAGAAAACACGGAGTCAGCGATAAAAAAAACGTCATCAGGAGTACGGACTCCTATCATATCCAAGTAATGACCAGGCAGAGGGACCGCTTCAAGCCCCGATTCATCGATGATACCTTTATTTGGTATCACCTTGTCAATGGTTGAAGGCTTCGCCTGGAGAAATTTATTGCACAGCTCTGCAAAAGGAAAGGCGGACCATAGCAGGAGGGGTTCGAGAAACGTCTCCTCTATGATAATGGCTTCGAGTTTTGTTGCCGCAACTGAACATCCTGTCCTTTTTTTCAGAAAACGGTTTCCTCCGCAATGATCCGCATGTGAATGAGTGGTGATGATCCGTTGCAGGGGCACACCGAGCTCTTCAACAAAACGGGCTATTTTTCTGCCCGCTTCATCGTCGATACCGCTGTCCACCATCCAGAATCCGTTTTTTGTCTGAAACAACCCCACGTTCACTCTACCCGGTATATATCCGGTGGATCCGGACAGGTATACGCTCTCCATAGACACATCCCCCTTCATTTTTATTTTTGCTCAAAAGCAGAAAATGTGCAACACGCTCTTGCGCTGTCCGTACCACGTGATATACTTATAATATTAATGGTACGGACCATTCAGTTGCTTTTGTTTGAATTTTGAAGAAAAGGGAGATGTATCATGGAAAAAAATGTCTACGACATGAAAATATCCAAGGCAAAAAAACACGAGGATTCTACAGAGAGCTTCAACAATCTTATGGCCGACCTGAATCACGACACCTATAAATCCCGATATGACCAGTAAAAGAAACCGCCCCTGAAGGGCGGTTTCTTCTTTGAAGTTGCCTCCGGCTGCGCTATAATGAGTCAGTTTCAACAGGAGGTGACCGGTTTGGAAATAAGCGTTGAGGGGAATACTTCGGATTCCTCGGTTTCCCACCAGTCTGCTATTGATGTAAAAGGTCTTTATAAATCATTCGGCAGGCTTTCAGTTCTTGAAGATATATCCCTTTCTGTAAAAGAAGGCGAAGTTGTTTCAGTTATCGGTCCAAGCGGCTCAGGCAAGAGCACACTGGCGAGATGCATCTGCAGGCTTGAGAGAATTGACAGCGGAGAGATATATCTTTACGGCCAGCGTACCGACGGTCAAAAGCATTCAAACAGTGATATTGCACGGCTGGTCGGTATGATTTTCCAGCAGTTCAACCTTTTTCCCCATCTTTCAGTTCTGGACAATCTCACATTGAGCCCGATGCGAATTCTCGGACTTTCCAGGGAAGAGGCGCAGGAAAATGCCATGGCTCTCCTTAAACGTGTCGGTCTCGAAGAGAAGCAAAACGCCCGTCCTAACCAACTGTCAGGAGGACAATGCCAGAGGGTCGCCATTGCGAGGGCCCTTGCCATGAGCCCGAAAATAATGCTTTTTGACGAACCAACCAGCGCGCTGGACCCGGAACTGGTGGGTGAAGTGCTTGAAGTAATAGCAGGTCTTGTCGATTCGGGGATGACCATGATGATCATCACCCATGAAATGATGTTTGCAAAAGAGGTTTCCGACAGGGTTCTTTTCATGGCGGACGGTAACATAGTCGAACAGGGACATCCCAAAAAAATATTTACGTCTCCCGAAGTCCCCAGGACGCAGATTTTCCTTCAGAGGCTACTCGCCCATTTCGGAAAAGAACTGACAGAAGGAGAGAAAAGGGGGGAATGTTCTCATGGAGCTTGATTTTACCGCGATAGCTCCATACCTTCATATGCTGCTGACAGGTGCGAAGATAACAGTCCAGGCTTCTGTGCTGTCAGTTCTCTTCGGGGCGTTCCTGGGAATAATCGTGGGTGCATTGCGGGTCGTTCCAATAGCGCCGGTACGTTCCATTGCCGCCGGATACATTTATATTATCCGGGGGACACCCCTGCTGATCCAGCTCTTCCTTATCTATTTCGGGCTGCCTTCCCTCGGGCTCAATCTTCCGGCGTTCATCGCCGGAATCATCGGGCTTTCGATCAACTCTTCAGGATATGTGGGAGAAATAGTTAGGGGAGGCATCGAGGCCGTTCCCAAAGGACAATGGGAGGCTTCCAAAGTGCTCGGGCTTTCGTACTTGAAGACCATGCGGTTTATAATTCTTCCCCAGGCGATACGGAACATGCTTCCCGCAATAGGAAACGAGTTTGTGACCCTTATCAAGGAATCATCTCTTCTTTCAACACTGGCTATTACGGAATTGACAATGGTCGGGCAGCAGGTCAGAAGTGTGACATACGCTTCTTTCGAGACCTTTATCGTTGTAGGAATTATCTACCTGGTGTTGACCAGTGTTACGAGCCTCTTCCTGCGGTTCATCGAAAGAAAGTGGAACGTCAGCTGAAGAAACTAAAAAAAGGCCGGAGAGCGGACTGATTCGCCTCTCCGGCCTTTTTTTTATCAACCGTTCCTTCCGGTTACTGCAGCCCGGTCACTGTACCTGGATCTATCATTTTCCGCGGCAATGCCATCCAGAAACCCCCAGGATGCCATAACGATCTCCCTGATAGAGAGCTTGCGCCGCTCCCTCATTTCGTTCCAGAGCACAATTGGAAGGAACATCCATATCCTGAAAGCTGATTCAGGCCCTTCACCTCCGAAATCCGACAGTATGAGGTATCCTGATTTGCTGTAAAGAACAACCGGCCTTGATGACTGGGAGTTCATCCTCTGCAGGTCATCCAGGGAAAAAGCGAGGCCTTCCATTTCCTGTATGTCCTTTTTTCCCGGAATTTCCGTGAGAGAGAACCAGACTCTGGGAATCTGGGGTGCTCCTTCGAAAACATCGGAAGCATTTTTTAGCCACGTCTTTACCCTTGAAACGGCTTCATAATCATTACGGAAAAGCGCAAACCGTATTGCCCAATAGGCCATCCGTGCAACGGGCGTTTTTTCCAACGCTTCTTCTACTGAATCCTCCCGCTTCAGGAAATCGCCGTCTACTGCACAGCACTCCTCTCCCAGCAATCCCCGCAGAATAAGGGCCGTCGGAAGGTGCTCACCGGGCGGCGGCATGAGTCTCGAAAGCTGCGCCCGCAGTTCTGTTGTGATCTCTGCTGAAAGGGTGACCTTTTCCGTATCGCCCAAAAAAAGCGTTTTAGGCCTGCCATCGTAAAGAAAAACCTCCGCGGATTCACCAGTTCCAAGTTTCCCCAGTATCCAGCGTTCGTAATTCTTCATTGATGCGAAACCTGAAAGGTACCTGCTGTAGGGGAGAAGAAGAAGGATCCGCGGAGACGGCATTTCAGGCAGTCCGTGAACAGCCATATCTTCAGGAAGCCTTGCCATGCTCCCTTTAGACATGAGTTCAAAAATCATGACCATCCCCTCCTCTTCCTGCTTTTAATAAGGGTATCATCAAACAATCACGACATCAAGAGAAAAATACGGAAGAGGACTATTTTCAGGAAGCGGAATCTACGGTCCGGAGAATCCCGAAACTGCTATTTCCACCTGCGGTGAAACCACAGCCACTGCTCGGGGCAGCGAAGTATCATTTTTTCGATCGTTCTGTTCATTCGAATAGTGTTTTCGTACAGCCTTTCCTCCCTGCTGCCTCCGACGGCCATGACAACAGGGGGGCTTATTATGACCTTATGCCTGAAAGGGGCTGTTCTATACGAAACGACAGGAATAACTGGAACACCTGCCATTTCAGCCATGGCTGCAGGCCCTTTGGCCGTGTAGCACATTCTTCCAAGAAACGGAGAATGGACACCGGAGGCATTCCATGCCTGGTCTGGGAGCAGCCCGAGAAATCCCCCGTTTTTAGCGAAACGTATGGCATCTTTCATTACGAAGTGTTTTTCAAATGTACCCATTCCGACCCTCGCCCTGTACTCTTCGATCAAACCGGCCAGGTTGGGATCATCAGGGTTTCTTACGACGGCCGTGAGAGGGTACCCTGACTGTGCAAGCCATGCGGCGAGCAATTCCCAGTTCCCTATATGGCCAGTGAGTATAATAGTCCCTGTGCCGCTCCGTTTCGCGTCATCAAGTATCTCTTTACCCTCGACCTCATCTACCCAGCTGAGAACCTGTTCGGGGGCCGAGACGACTGAAAGGTATTCCGCAGCCATCCATGAAAGATGTTTGTAACATTTTTTTACCGTTTCACTCCGCCATTCACCTGTAGATCCCGGAAAGGCCAGGCGCAGGTTTTCAAGAGCAACATCCTTTCTCGGACGAATGCATTTCAGTGCACCGGAAAAAAGACCGGCAATGCAATTTGCCCGCCACCCCCGACGGGAAAATTTTCTCATCAAGTCGAGGATGGCGGCTTTTCCTTTCATCCTGGTACTGTCTTTCGCTTGCCCTTCCATTATGGATGGTTACTGGAAAAGAACCATGAAAAAACGTTTTTTCCCGAGTCTTGCAAAGATATAGCGTTGTGCAAGCACGTCGTTTTCCGAAACTTCTCTGGCGTCGTCTTCGATGCGGTCTCCGTTGATATATAATCCCCCGCCTTTTATAAGCCGCCGAACCTCGCTCTTCGATGAGCAGGCTCCCGCCGTTGCCAGAAGATCGACAAGGGGCACAGGGAAATTCCTGGAAGCCGGCCCGGTGGGAACTTCATCAGCGAGAATGTCGAGCATGTCTGCTGAAAGTTCCTTCGGTTCAAAAGAATCACCGAAAAGTATACCGCTTGCTTTTTTTACTGTTTCAGCGCTTTTGGCACCGTGAACAATAGTTGTGACCTCATATGCAAGGCGCCGCTGGGCTTCCCTGAGATGGGGCGACTGGTTATGAAGCTTCATTATGCCGCTTATTTCTTCAATAGAGAGGAACGTAAAGAGCTTAAGCAGCTTCTCAACAGACTGGTCTTCGACGTTGACCCAGAACTGGTAGAATTTGTAAGGAGATGTACGGGCAGGATCAAGCCATACCGCTCCTTCCTCGGTCTTTCCGAATTTTGTACCTGATGACGTAAGTAGAAGCGGCTGCGTCGCTCCAAAGACCTCTCCTCCCGTCTTTTTCCGGACAAGGTCAACACCTGATATTATGTTCCCCTGCTGGTCATTGCCCCCCATTTGAAGCTTGCACCCGTAATTTTTGTAGAGGTGAAGAAAATCATAGGCCTGGAGCAGTACATAGGAGAACTCCGTATAGGATATACTTTTTTCAGGGTCTTCAAGCCTGCTTCTTACATATTCCCTCGATACCATTGCATTGATGGAAAAGTGTTTGCCTACGTCCCTGAGAACCTCCAGAAACGTGAGTTCCGACAGCCAGTCGTAGTTGTTTATCAAGACAGCTGAATTGTCTCCGCAGTCGAAGTCGAGAAATGAAGTAAGCTGTTTTTTTACTCCCTCGACGTTCTGTTTCACTTTTTCAATGGTAAGAAGGTTTCTTTCCTTGCTTTTCCCTGAAGGATCCCCTATAAGCCCGGTACCCATTCCGGCGAGTGGTATCGGCCTGTGCCCGCATCTCTGGATCCAAGAAAGCGCCATAATAGGAATGAGGTGACCGACATGAAGACTGTCTGCTGTAGGGTCAAAGCCTACATAGGCCGTAACCATTTCGCTGCGGAAAAGTTCGCCGAGTGCTTCATCGTTGCTGCACCATTCAACGTGTCCTCTCTCCCTGAGGACTTTGAGAGCGTCTGAAAACATTAATTTCCCTCCTGGTCTATGTTTCCTTATGGGGGATCACAGCCGGAAAAGCTATTCCGCCTGTTTCCCCCGGTTCTGCGGTGTCCGTCTCCATTCGAGAATTCCTTCGTCAAGAGAAGGAAGCACTACGGAAATTCTGCCGATTCCCTTGAGTTCTTCCGAGGCCCGAAGGATATCCTTAAGGTCCATGCCGATATTCCTGCCCATCCTCTCTGCAACCCTGCCCGCTTTCGCCAGGTTTGCCAGGGCTGTGCCTAAACGGGCTCCATCGAGATGAAACCAGAAAACAGCGGTCCCCTTTTCTTTGAGGAGCGGAACTGCGTCGGGGAGTTTTTTCCGTCGGTCACTCCTGAGATTGTCTCTGTCAAGAATACCGAGCAGCACAAGATCCTGATTCGCCGCACCGAGTATGGAAAAGGGAATGGCAGTTGTCCCTCCTGATGAGAATCCCTCCACAGGTTCAAGATCGGGAACAAGGAGACTCCAATCCTGATCCCAGAAAGATTTTACGAACTGTTCCCCTTTCTCTCCCCTGCCGGGGAATTGAACGTAAAAACCCGGAAGAGAAAAAATAAGGAACTTTCCTGTTCCCGAAATCGCTCCCATAACCGGACCGGAGAGAAACGTTCCCATCTCTTCTGTCTTCATCCGTCCGGGGAAGATTTCATTATCAGTGTCCATTTTCAGAACTTCCGTACTTAAGGATTCTGGAAGATGGATTCCTGCGCCTGCTATGAAAGGCTCAAACGCAAGAAAACGATCATCCCATTTTACGGGAAGAAAACCCTCCCGCAACTCTCTCGGGAAGAAACCTTCTATTCCTTCCGCTTTCCATTTCATTCTCCCCTTTGTTCTTTCACCCGTCCATGCAGCCGTGAGTCCGACTTTCCCGCCGGGAGTCCTATATCCCTTTAATGAGGCCAGCCGTGAAATAAGGCCGGAATCATGTACTCGAAGATGGTTCGCCCATTTTTTTTCAATCGTCCATGGGGTCTGGACAATGCCGTCCCCCTTCTCGAACACTTCGACCATTGAGGCGATCATCTCCGGTGAAGAAGCAATGAACGTCATCCTATTATTGACAGAAAGAAAAAGTGGAAGCCTGCGTGATGAATAGTTTACCTCGTAGATTCCATCTCCTGTTTTTTTCATTGAGAGAGAGGGAATGGCTTTTTTCCAGTCATCGGGAAACACTCCCTCAGAAAGAAGCTTCATTGCTGTACCCGGGTATAGCAATGAAGCCGCCACCTGGAGCCTGCTGCTCTCCCAGGAAACCAGAACTGCTGTTTCCGATGCCTTCCCGAAAAGGGAAAAAACGGGACGCAGACCGTCTATTAAAGGTCTGGCCCTGGACAGTTCCCTTGGTATCTTCTCGGGAACAGGAAGGGTGAAAAATTTTCCCTCGCCTTCAAAAAAAATATAGGGAGCATTATCTGCAGGGTTCGGGATCGCAAGTCCGAGCCCATGAGATTCCGGTTCTCTTCCCGAGATCAGGAAAACCAGTGAAAGGAAGACACAGGCTCCCAGTAAGGATGTCCAAAAAATACGGTTTTTTTGCACTGCAGATATTCCTCCTGATTAAAAAGCCTACCGGGCAAAGTGTTTTGCCCGGTCAAGTTTACACCTTTTTTTCAGACATTTTCTTCTTTGCAGTTTCCAGAAGTATTTTACTGGACTGCAAAAGCGGGAGTATATCCTCTTCCGAAGCGGCTGGTCTGCCGTCTTTCATACCGGAAACAAGGGTGAGTATTTCCGATAGTACCGAGGACATATCCTCCACCCGGAGCATAACCGGCTGCTCAATGATTTTCGGTGCCTTCGCCGCCCCGTTGGGTTCGAGTTCAAGTTCCTGGCCTGCAGTCGGGACAGCGGACTTCATTCCTGCTTTCTTAAGTGTCTCTGAAAACGCAAGGGATGATTCCGGTTCACCATGTGTTATGAGAAAAAACGGGCTGTTTGTAAAGTTGGATGCCCATGCGAGAAGGTCATCCCTGTCAGCGTGCGCTGAAAACCCGTTGATAGTGTGCAGTTCAGCCTTTACCGATACCTCTTCACCCGCTATCCGGATATTCTTTTCTCCTTCGATGATCCTTCTTCCCATCGTCCCTTTTGCCTGGTATCCCACGAAAACGAGGTGATTGTTCGGATCCCATATACCATGCTTCAGGTGATGTACTATTCTTCCTCCGTTGATCATTCCGCTGCCCGCCACTACGACCGCATGTTTTACCCCGTTGATCGCCCGTGAATCTTCAACACTGGACACGTATTTCAGCTTTCCGGGCGAGAAGGGATCCTTCCCTTCACTGATATACTGCTGGATTTCAGATGAAAGAAGATTTGTATGTTTCTTGTAGATTTCTGTTGCCTTCACACCCATGGGAGAATCGAAGAATATGGGAACATTGCTGCCAAGGATTCCCTGATCCTGAAGCAGCGCAAGCTCGTAGAGCACTCTCTGGGCCCTGTCTACAACAAAACTCGGAATAAAAACCTTCCCCTTGTCTTTCAGCACCTTCTCGAAGACGCTCCGAAATTCGGCACGGGTTTCTTCGTTGCTCTTGTGCAGCCGGTCACCGTACGTTGACTCCATAACTACATAGTCGGCAGAGGAAATGATTGCCGGATTGCGCTCCATGACGGTTTTCTGGGGACCAAGGTCTCCGCTGAAAACAATCTTTACCTCTTTTTCCCCTTCTACAAGCCAAATTTCAAGAATCGCGCTTCCGAGAATGTGGCCTGCATCTCTGAAACGTACAGAAATACCTGGGGCTACCTCTATTTTGTCATCGTAACTCGATGCTGAAAGATGGCGTATCGACTGGTCAACGTGCTCTGCGGAATAAAGCGGTTCCACTTCCTCGAGCCCTTTGCGGGAGTTCTTTTTCGTCTTCCATTCAGCTTCTTCCTTCATGAGGTTCGCTGAATCATACCAAAGCACTTTTACAAGCTCCAGTGTGGGAAGCGTCGCAAAAACCTTTCCCTTGAACCCTTCCTTCACCAGAAGAGGAATCCTTCCGGAATGGTCCATGTGCGCATGGGTGAGGAGGACCGCATCAAGACTCACAGGAGAGAATGAAAACGGTTCCCTGTTCTTTCTGTCGTCTTCTTTGCCCTGGAAAATGCCGCAGTCAACGAGAACCCTGCTTGCCCCGCATTCCAGAAGATAGCTTGAACCGGTAACCTCTCCCGCTGCTCCGATTATTTTCAGTCTCATCTCATTTACTCCTTTCTGTAGAAAAACACCCGGAGACGGAGCATTGTTCTTCCTAATCCGCAAAATCAGGGATATCAGGAAGCATACAGCGGACCACTGCTCCTTCTCCCGGTCTTGAAGAGACTTCCATTTTCCCGCCGAAAAGCATCATTCTTTCAACCATATTCGCAAGTCCCCGGTGCCCTTCGACTCTTAGAGTTTCAAAGTTCATGTCCGGGTCAAATCCAGCACCGTTGTCTTTTATCTCAAATATTGTATTATCGTCTGTTTTTAAGATTTCAGCACGAATTTCCGATGCTTTCCCATGACGAACCGCATTGGATACCCCCTCCTGTAGGATCCTGAAAAGAGAGAGCAGTTTTTCTCTGCTTAGTTCAAGTGAATCATCCACTTCAACTGTGACCGAAACACCGTAATGACGTGACAGCCTGTCGGCCAACTCCGTCATCGCCTGTTCGGGGCCGAGATCCAGCCATGGAGGAGACAGTTCATCACACATCTCTCTGAGTTCTCTTACCACTACATGGGCAGTCTCCTCAGCGAGGAGAAGATGACTGTCCGTTTGATGGTTCTGATGTTCCATTCTTGAAAGCCGAATCTGCTGGATCATGGCGGTGATATTCTGGATCGGACCGTCATGAAGTTCCCTGGCGATCCGGGATTTTTCCCCTTCCTGGACCCTTACGATATCTTTTACATACCTGTTTCTCAGGGTAGTCCTTTCAACGGCAGTACGGGCAAGCCTGTATAAAACGCCTCTGAGGCTTCCTATTTCGCTCACCGCCGCGGGATCGGCAGGAACAGGCAAGTCCTTGCCCCACTGGAGTGTACCTATTTCATCCACAAGAATCCGTAAAGGAACGATAAGCCATCTCCACATGGCCCACAATGCAAGAAGAATTCCCAGGGCCATAAGCACGATGAGAACCGGCCAAAGCCTTCCTACGCGGACCAGGGGGCCAAGCAGGCGGTCCCATTCAACAGCAGCTATAACGAGCCTTGTTCCTCCGCTTACAGGGTTGACAGCTACGGTGTAGAGTTTGCCATCCTTATTCTTGATTTCACTGGCAGTTCCTAAACTTTTGTAAATATCAATTTCTCTCAATACGTCGTAAAGGCTATCAGCCCCGGGAGAGCGGAAAATAAGTTTTCCATTAGTGCCTACGACCGCGATCCATCCCGGGAGGGACGGACCCCATGTAAAAATCCTGAGCCGGCTTATTTCATGAGCTGAAAGCTCGCCTCCCCAGCGGCTGAATCCCTCGGTTCTCAGAAGAGAAGCAACATTTTCCGCCAGGTCCTGAACATAAGATCTGGCAAAGGATTCCATTGCCCACTCCTGGCGCATGAGGCCGAGCCCGGAAACGAGAAGTACTGCAAGAGCTGGGAGCAGGATTGCAAATGTGATTATGAGGAGGAGATGCCGCCTCATTCAAGGAGCTCCTCCAGGGTCACGACTCCGTATTTCAGCGCTAAAAGGAGAGCTTCAGTCTTGTTTTTCGCCCCTAGCTTATCATAGATGGAGGCGAGATGAGTCTGAACCGTCCGTTCGCTTATAAAAAGCTGGGCAGCCACTTCCTTGCTCGAAAAGCCCTTCGATGCACAAATAAGCACCTCCCGCTCCCTTGCGGAAAGGGCTTCCGGTGCAAAATCCCTTTCACCTACGGCTGAAGCGACTTCAGAATCCAGATAAAAACCGCCTTTCGACACGGTTGAAATAGCCCTGGAAATTTCCTCGGGAGTTGCCGTCTTCAGGATAAATCCTCTCGCACCTGCACGGAGGGAAGCCAGAACGTACTGCTGCGCATCGTAGGACGTAAGCATAACAACGGACACTGGAATCGAGGACTCTTTGACCCTTCTCGCCACTGCAACACCGTCTTCTCCCGGCATTCTGATGTCGAGAAGGGCAACGTCAGGACGTAAATCCTGTATAAGACGCCAGGCTTCAATTCCGTCCTCGGCTTCACCCACCAGCTCGACTGAACTTTCCTGGGCCAGGTAGGCTGAAATTCCTGCCCTGGTTAAAGGATGATCATCGGCAAGAACTACACGAACAGGCATTTATCTCATCTCCTCGCCGCTGTTCCCGGCCATGCGGGATTCCAGCAGATTATTGTCACATAATAGCAGCGGATGTTTAAGCAGGTATCGGCAAAGAGGCTGAACTCTTTCTGATAATCGAAAAGAGGATAATGGAACGATGCTTTCAGGACTCCGCGCTGCCGAGTCCAATCTCAGGTTCCACCCGCCGCAGGGCATGGATAACCCATTCAATAACCGTATCAAGCGGCATGGGAATCATTTCCGCACCCTTGACGATCAGGTCGCGGTCTACCCCCTTTGCGAAAGCCTTATCCTTCCATTTCTTCTTCACTGATTTTACCTCGAGATCCCGGACGGATCTGCTCGGTCGAACAAGTGCCGCAGTTATTACGAGTCCAGTGAGTTCATCCACTGTAAAAAGGACTTTTTCCATATCGCTCTCGGGCTTTACGTCCGAGCATATACTCCACCCATGGGCAAGCACCGCCCGTGATAAATCCTCCGGGTAACCTGCATCCGCGAGCCATTTTGCGCCTTCATGGGTGTGGCGTTCAGGGTTTTCCTGGGTTGTCTCCCAGTCTATATCATGGAGAAGTCCTGCAAGTTTCCATCGCTCCACGTCACCGCCCATTTTCTCAGCGAAAAAACCCATAGTGGCTTCAACCGCAAGGGCATGCCTGATATGCCCCTCGTCTTTGTTATATTTTCTGAGTAGTTCAAATGCGTTATTCCGTGAAAGTTCCATTGTTTTTCCTCCTTGCACATTTATTGGAAAGTAGGATTGAACAGCCCCTCAAGGAGGCTTGCAACTTCAGCGAAGACAGTTTCAGGAAGTTTCTCGGTCCGGATGGCCGCGTCAGCTCTCATCTGCCGAGCGAGTTCGTCAGGGTAGGGGTGAACGAAAACAACCCTGCGTATACCGGCATTTATTATTGCTTTTGTGCAGAAAGAACACGGTTCATGAGTGCAATAGATCGCAGCGCCCGCAGTACTTGTCCCGACAGAGGCCGCCTGGGCGATAGCGTTCATCTCGGCGTGTGATCCTCTACAGATCTCGTGACGCTCTCCTGACGGTATTCCGAGAATCGATCTGAGGCATCCAACTTCTCCGCAATGGGGCAACCCTTTAGGCGCACCGTTATACCCCGTGCTGATTATGTGGTTTTCCCTTACAATGACTGCTCCGACACGCCGACGGATACACGTGCTCCTTGACGCGGCGACACCTGCAATCATCATGAAATACGTATCCCATTCCGGCCGCTTGTAATTCATCCTTCGCCTCCATTTTTTCCCTTGCTGTTGATTATAGCATCCCAAAAAATTTCCGCCCTGTTCCGGACTAAAAAGCATAATGCTCACGAAAAGAGAAAATGATATGATACGTTCATTATATTCATATTGCGGCCTGAAGGAGACACAATGCATTTCCTCGGAAAAGAAAATAGAAAAGTGCTTTCCTGGTGTGCTTACGACGTCGGCAATTCCGCCTTCGCAACTACTATTATGGCAGCAGTATACCCCGTGTACTTCAAAGAGGTGGCAGCGGTCGGCCTTGAGGCGAACCTGCCGACAGCCTATTGGGCATATGCATCTGCAGCCTCGCTTTTTTTGAGCGCTTTTTTCGCACCGATGCTCGGAGCGGCAGCAGACATAAAGGGATCAAAAAAAAGAATGCTTGCCCTATTCACAGCACTTGGTGTCGTTTCTTCCGCCGGCATGGCTCTCGTGGGAGAAGGCGACTGGATTTTCGCCCTCATCCTTATGATGGGAGGCACTATCGGCTTTTCAGCGTCCCTCATATTTTACGACTCCCTTCTGCCTTCCCTTGTTCCTCCGGAGAGGATCGATACCGTTTCATCACAGGGATATGCCCTGGGATATCTTGGAGGCGGGCTTCTCCTCGCCGCGAACCTTCTTTTTATCAGGCTGCTTCCGGGAACACTCGGAGCAAGGCTCTCTTTTCTTTCCGTGGCACTCTGGTGGGCCGTCTTTTCACTGCCTGTCCTTATGTTCGTTGAAGAACCACCGTCCCCGGCTGAAGGGCGAAGCCTGCGCGGAAAGGCAGTTTTTCTGGCAGGACTCGGAAGGCTGATGAGTACTTTCAAAGAAATACGGCATTACAAAAACCTATTTATTTTTCTTCTCGCATTCTGGCTCTACAACGACGGAATAGGTACTATTATACGTATGGCCGCAATTTACGGGGCTACCATAGGAATCCCACTGTCTCATCTTGTAGGGGCTCTCCTGGTGACACAGTTTGTCGGAATTCCCTTTTCTCTTGCCTTCGGCACCCTTGCATCCCGGATCGGCAGCAAACGGGCCATAATGACGGGACTTTCTCTTTACCTGTGTATTACGTACGCCGGGGTTTTCATTGAAAAAAATTGGCACTTCTGGGCACTTGCCATTGCTGTTGGCATAGTACAGGGCGGTACCCAGGCTATAAGCCGCAGTTTTTTTGCCTCCATGATACCGCCGGGCAGAACAGCCGAGTTTTTCGGGTTCTATGATATATCAAGCAAATTTTCGGGCATAATCGGACCTGCGGTATTTGGATTGATCACACAGGCTTCCGGTTCAAGCAGAATCGCTATTGCGGTTCTCTCATATACTTTCATAGGCGGAATGCTCATTTTAAGAAAGGTGCGGGGGTAAGGTCCCATGAAGACCAAAATACTCTGTCGTTTTCTTATTGCGGCTTCCGTTTTTGCATGTGCGGCATTTTTACCGTTCCGAGCGGATGCTTTTCCTGGAGCTGGTTCAAAAAACCGGAGCCCCAGGTACATCGCCATAACATTTGACGACGGGCCTCACGAGAAAATGACCCCCATGCTCCTGGAGAAACTCGAAGAACTGCAGGTCCGTGCGAGTTTTTTTCTTGTCGGTACCATGGCCGAAAAAAACCCGTCCCTGGTTCGCTCCATTTTTGAACAGGGACATACCGTCGCAAATCATTCATATTTCCACAGAAACTGCAAGGTTATGGACCAGGATGAGCTTTCAGAGGACTTGGCCCGCTGTTCTTCAGTCATTGAAAACATCATCAATCAGCCTGTTCGTTTTTTTAGGCCTCCGGGAGGGAATTACACTTCAGAGACGCTTCGGACAGTCAGAAAATCCGGATTGAAGACTGTGCTCTGGGACATCAACAGCAGGGATTACACCGGAGTCTCAGTAGATTTCATGACCAGACGGGTGATGCGCTATGCATCTTCGGGATCAATAATACTTTTCCATTCAGGCGTGAAAAGGACCGTAGATGTCCTGCCGGTCCTGGTAGCAAAGCTCAGGAAAAACGGCTTTGTGTTCGTCACACTGGACGAAATGTTTCCCCGGGCTTCTTTGTCCAATAGCCAGATCTCTTCGGGCAGACCGGTGGCACAGAAAGGAAGATAATTCATGCCGGATTTTCTTGTAATTTCAACAGGCGGCACTATCGCGTCCAGGTCCGGTGCTGAAGGATTAGCTCCTTCTCTACCCGGAGAAGAACTTTTAACTTTTGTTCCGGATATCGACCAGTTCGGCAACATAACGATCCTTGATCTCTTCTCCAAAGACAGTTCAAACATGTCTCCGGATGACTGGAAAATGATGGCTGCGTGCCTTCGGGCAGAGGAAGAAAACTATGACGGTTTTCTCATCCTCCACGGGACCGATACAATGGCCTATTCAGCTTCCGCCCTTTCATTCTTTCTTCCGGGATTTTCAAAGCCTGCAGTAATAACGGGCTCCATGCTGCCCATAGGTGAAAAGGGATCAGACGCAGAGCAGAACCTGATCGATGGATTTACATTTCTCCGCTCTCTTTCAGCCTTAAGACGCCGTGGAATTTCTGTTGCATTCCACGGACATCTTATCCACGGACCAAGATCGCAAAAAATACTCAGCAATGATTCCACAGCTTTCTCCAGCATCAATTACCCGGAACTCGGCCAGATAATTGACGGAGAACCAATACTTGGTCCACAACCGTTTCTTCGGGATGCATACCCTATCGATGTCTCCTCCTTTACGCTGGAAACATCAATTTTTCTCGTAACCCTTTTTCCCGGTTTCCGTTCGAAGTACCTCGATCATATCGTTGAGGCCTCACCAAAAGCTCTTGTGCTTGAAGCACTTGGCTTGGGGGGGGTCCCCTACCTTGGAGAAAACCTCCTTCCCCCCATTGCAAAGTGCATGGGTAAAAATATACCTGTTGTAATAACGACCCAGTGTGTTTACGGGGGTGTGGATCTGAGCATTTACGAGGTAGGCAGAAAAACGCTTGATCTGGGAGCGATTTCGGGAAAAGACATGACACGGGAAGCTATCATCAGTAAATTGATGATACTTCTTCCTGTCGTTTCGCAGTCGAGGCTGGAGACAATTCTTCACTGCAATTTCTGCGATGAAATCTCCTGAGAACAGGACCTTTTATTACGGGTAAAGAACTTCAAAAAGTTTCCGCGATAATTCTGTATCAATATCGACAAGCTTTTTGTAGCATTCAAGAGCCTGTTCTCTGTCCCCCAATTCAACGGAGCAAAGTCCAAGATCAAAGAGAATCTCAGCATCGTTTTCCTTTATGGAAATTCCCTGTTTCAGAAGACCGGCAGCCTCTTCGAATCGTCCCGCTAACCGGTACGTCCTTCCGAGTGCACCATAGCCCGAGTGACTCTTGGGGAACAGCCGTATAATCGCGCCTGCGGAAACGAAAGATTCTTCCCACATTTGAAGCATCGCGAGGCTTTCACTGTTTCCTGCGAGAGCCTCTTCGGAGGTCGGATGGGTACCGAGGTAGGATTTATACACCTCAATTGCGCACTCATGGTCCCCCTGGAACCGGGATGCATGCGCAAGTTCAAGAAGTCCGGGAGGAAATCCCGGGGAGATTTCGAGGGCGGAACGGGCAACAGAGGCAGCCTTACCGTATTCGCCATTTTTGTTGTAGGCACGGGCCAGGAATGCCTGTACGCCGGGATCATCAGGGCGGGCAAGCGCGGACTGCAGGGCTGTTTCCAGTTCAGTTTCGGAAAAAGCCGGCAGAACGCAACAAATTCCAGCAATGACTGCAAACAGGAAAAGCATATACTTCTTTTTATTGCCGTTGTTCTTTCGCATACTCAACATGGTCATCACCTTCCAGGCATAAATCCACAAAGACCTTCTCATCGAGTTCACTGCGAATCCCGAAACGGGTAAGAACAAAGTCGTATTTTACGGGGTCTTCAGGCATTACCTTTCTGAAAAGTTCTGTCGCTTCCAGGGCGGATTTCAGATCGGCGGTCTTTCGTTTAGTAAGCCCCAGGGAAGAGCATATGCGGAACATGTGAACATCCATAGGTATTATAAGGTCACTTGGCCGGATCACGGTCCAACCGCCGGGGTCCACGTCGTCTGAACGGGTCATCCACTTAATATAGAGAAAAAAACGCTTGCAGGCGCTTCCATCCCGGGGTGACGGGACAAGAAAATTTTTGCCCAACCCCGATCGTTCCCGAAGCTTTTCCGCAAGGCATGTCAAACCGTCCAATACATCAGAAGCCCTTTCAAGACAGTCGGACAGACAGTTTTCTATGGATCCGTATTCACGCAGGATACTGCCGATACCAGCCAGATATCGCGCAATTTCACGACCTGAAGAAAACCGGTGACGGAAACAGGAAAACTCCTTTTCAAGCTGTTTTACGCCCGTACTTTTTAAATATTCAGAAGGAGACGGACCGAGAATGGGAAAAATACGGCGGGCACTCTTCAAGATCTGTGCGACTCGGCCATAGGCAATGGATGATACCACTATGCCGGCAATCTCCCTATCCCTTGTACCGGAATACATATAAAGTGTCTCAAGCGGGTCCGGAGAAATAAACTCACGGCGATTATATTTGGCATAGGTCTCTTCAAATCGCGGTATGAGATGCCTGAGCAGCTCTTCTCCCTGCGGCCTCTTGTCTCCGTTAAGAATCGTCTTTTTGCCTGCGAGCGATTGGATCACTTGACCTGGTTGAAAACAGATGTTGGAGCGTTCGCAGGAGATTTCCCTTTCTTTACCCTGTGATAATTGGCATATGTAAGCGGGTTACCCTCTTTCAGGAGCTGTGCACTTTCAACCTGTCCGATAAAAAGCTTGTGAGTGAAAATTTCCTGTACCGAAAGCACCTTCAACTCTATCCCGGCAAGGGTATACTCCGTAACAAGGGGCAGTCCCTCAGATCCTATCTCGTACTGGCATTCACCAAACTTATCGAATTCACGACCACACCTGAAACCGAAAAGTCCAATAAATTTCAACGGTACGGCGTCCTCGAGGACCGAGATGGAAAACCTTCCGCTCTTTTCCACAAGTTCCGTTGTGTAATTATCTTTGTGAAGGCAGGCTGCCATGCAGATAGGGTCGGCAGTAAGCTGCATCAGTGCGTTGATGATCTGTCCGTTGAATTTTCCCTCGTACCCCGTACTGAGAATATATACCCCGTAATTCAACGTAAAGAGCGCCCTGGGATCGATAGACCCTTCCATTGATTTTCTTCCTCCCTTGCCTGTTGAAATTGGGCAGGAGCACCCGGCTCCTGCCCAATTATACATCCTTTGACTCAAGGAACCTCAGGTCAGTCGGCTTCCCTCTTCCCGAGTTCCTTGTCGAGCATATAGATACCGTGCCTGCCTTCACCGATCATCTCGATCTTCTTGACTATCTCATCGGCACTGGCTTCTTCCTCAACCTGTTCGCTCACGAACCACTGGAGGAAAACCTGGCTTGCGTAGTCTTTTTCGGCAATCGCAAGATCCATCAGGTCATTTATCCGCCTCGTTACATATCTTTCGTGCTCATAACCGCCCTTAAACACATCAAGTACAGACTCCCATGCTTCCTGAGGGCACTCTATGGCCTTGTACACCACTCTTCCCCCACGTTCGACGATGTAGGAAGCAAACTTCATGGCGTGCTCTACTTCTTCCTTGGCCTGTACATTCATCCAGTGGGCCATCCCGTTCATATCGATGGAGTTCAGGTAAGCACTCATGGAAAGGTACAGGTATGCCGAGTAAAGTTCGGCGTTTATCTGATCGTTAAATGAATCTTCAATTTTTTTGTTTATCATTCTTACAGTTCCGCCTTCCATAAACCGTGTATATTGCAGTATTCCCTGCTCTTCGTGGGCTTGAACGCTTCAAATACAGCTTCCGCCGGGTCGCCGGGCTTCAGGAATTTCCGGCAGATTCTCTCTCCATCCATTATTTCGATGAACTCAATGTAATGTTCATCCGTCATTGGATGCGGTACGCTGCCCACCTTCACACTGTTGCCCTCGACCACGGGAACGTGCTTTTCAGTTGCAGAATCAGCCGATTTTTCCTCTAGAAGTTTCATGGGCTCTCCGCAGCATACCAGGTCACCGCCTCCGACATGGAGCAGTTCAACTATATTTCCGCATATTTCGCATTTAAAAACATCCAGTTTCTGCATTGCTATTATGCCTCCTTTTCTGACTCATATTCTTATTTAAAAACCGAGTTCATTATAGCATTTATTTGCTCTTTTCCCAACAACATCACGCCCCTGGAACATAAAAGCGGGCCCCTTTCGGGTGCCCGCTTCTATTTTTAAAAAAAGGATTTCCGGCAGCGACCTGCTCTCCCACGGATAGCCTCCGCAGTACCATCGGCGCTGGAGGGCTTAACTGCCGGGTTCGGCATGGAACCGGGTGTGACCCCTCCGCTGCGGCCACCGGAAATCC
>Ga0209510_1000660_pt1 | contig 45039 bp, 43 predicted proteins | sample BiotimSIPDNA_FD_185749 | JGI IMG/M metagenome (GOLD analysis project Ga0209510, IMG submission 185749) | Anaerobic biogas reactor microbial communites from Washington, USA - Biogas_R1 time_0 SIP DNA (SPAdes) (version 2) | ecosystem: Engineered > Bioreactor > Anaerobic > Unclassified | place...
CAGGATTTGACTGCGGTCTGAACATTGACGGATATAATGACATCAAAATCGGTGATGTCATTGAGGCTTACACCATAGTCGAAATCAAGCGTAAGCTCTAATCAGACAAAAGTGACCATAGATCCCGGGAGTGCCATACGGCATTTCCGGGATTTTCTTTATTGAAAGGATTGTAATAAAAACTATCTATTCCGAACTCAATTGCGCCTACTATGTCATTGGGATAATCATCCCCGATCATGATTGTACGGGCTTTTATTATTTCATCAATCTCCACTCCTTCCCCACAAAGAGCCTCAAGTGCTTTTTGAAAAATGAGCGGGTCCGGCTTGTGGACCCCCACCTCTTCCGAAATCATAACTGCTCTGAAAAAATGATCTATTTGCGAGACACGTAATTTGCGATACTGTACCTCTTTGAACCCATTGGAGACAATGGCCATTTTGCCGCCACGTGCAGCAATAGCTTCCAAGACTTCGCGTGCTCCGGGCATAAGAATGTCTCCGAGAGCCATAAAATCGAGGTAATCCTTGCCCATCTGTTCGGCTGCAGCGGTATCGTCTATGCCGTAATGCTCTCTTAAAGTTTGATGGAAACGCTCACGCCTCAAATACTCCTTTGCAATAATTCCGGCCTCATAATCATCCCAGAGACGGCGATTGATCACTTTATATCTTTCGAAGAAAGTCTCCCTATCTCCTATCGGGAGATTCCATTTATCGAGCAGCATATGCATTGCTGCAAGGGCATTCGCGTCAAAATTCCAGAGAGTCCTGTCAAGGTCCAGAAGAAAATAGTCGTATCTGTCAATTATCATTGGCTATTTACAGTAATAGTCAATCATCCTTTGAATTGCAGCATTACATACAGGGCAGAAACCCTCTGCAGTATTGCTTTTCATACGACAATCAAGATAGGGTCTGTAAATTCCTTTAGCAGAGTACCCTCCCCCTTCAAATGCCCCAACAACGTCTTTGTATATCTCCTCGTTGGGTGTAGGTATTGGAGTACCCTCTTTTACCATAGAAGCCCATTTAGAAGAGAAATCGGCCAGTGTGGTCAAGTTGGGCTCCCAGGGCTCGACCGACATGTCGTACATATCCTCATAAGCGACATGAGAATCATAATACTCATCGCCCAAGCCGGCAAAACTATGTCCGAATTCGTGTACCAGGACTTCAGCTTCATATTTGTTGTCCGACATACCCAGACCATAATAATTGTAGATACCCCCGCCACCATATTTGTCTGTATTTACAATTACATAAATTGCATCACAGGGAGCATTGGAGACCAATTGAGAGAGTTTTTTATGGTCGGGGAGAGTGAGATACCTCTCTATGAAAAATGTATTGAAATGGGAGTCGGCAACAGTATTTTTCCAGATGTTCTGATGGGGAATGTCGGTACCGGAATCGATGGAAATCGACTCTACGGCCCAGATATTGAAATCACTCTTACGCGATTTATAAGGCTCGATGTCAAAGAGATAGCCGATGAATTTATTCACATCCCTGCGATATTTTTCCATCTCCCCTTCCGTATACCCTTCAGCGACAAATACCAGGTCAACTTTGTTTTCGGACGGTCCGTTATACAACACCTTCGCTACTTCAAAATTGTTTTCTTTATCACGATTGATGGAGGAGTCTTTGGGGTCAATTTCGAAACTGGAAAGTTCAGACAATTGGCCGCTTTTTTTGATTCTCTCCGATATTACAACTTTCACCTTTTTTTTAGGAAATGGTATTCTTAACGAGTTGTTGTATGACTTATTGACCCTTGAAGCCTCCGGAGTTGTCCTCCATTCGGCAAAAAGGGAACAGAAGCCCTGAGAAAAGATCTTCGTTCCGTCAGCTGCATATACATCAATAGTATACTCACCATAATCGAAATCGGGCAACAGGTGCTCCCTGGTGCCACTCCACTCCTTCTCAAAATGAAGACCGTCGAGATAGACGTTCTGGGTTTTCGAATTGCCGACAAACATCAGATCAATTCTGAGCCTGTCCTGAGTAAAATGATCATTATAACCTCCTTGAGCACTGCAGCCCTGCAGGCTGCAGGAGGTAGTAAGCAACACCAGCATCAGAGTTGGGACTGCTATATTAAAAAAACGTTTCATAATGATTGAGAATTAGATTCCTGTATAATTGTGCGGCGTAATGGCCTTTAGTTCATTCTTCACCTCTTCCGATACATTGAGGCTCTCAATAAAGGCTGCTATGGAAGCGGCAGAAATGTGTTCATTGCCGCGAGTGAGCTCTTTGAGAGTTTCATAAGGATTGGGATAGCCCTCTCTGCGCAGGATTGTCTGGATAGCCTCAGCTACTACCGCCCAGTTGGCCTCAAGATCCGATTCGAGTGCTGAACGGTTGAGTATGAGCTTGTCCAACCCCTTAAGTATCGATTTGAGCGCGAGCAGTGAGTGAGCCAAAGGTACTCCTACATTGCGTAATACAGTGGAGTCGGTCAGGTCGCGCTGCAATCTGGACAAGGGAAGTTTGGCCGCCAGGTGCTCGTATAGAGCATTTGCCACTCCGAGATTGCCTTCGGCATTCTCGAAATCGATTGGATTGACCTTGTGCGGCATTGCAGAAGAACCCACCTCTCCCGCTTTCACCTTCTGGCGGAAATACTCCATCGAGATGTAGGTCCAGATATCGCGGCAGAGGTCAATCAGTATGGTATTGATGCGTTTGAGATTGTCAAACAGGGCTGCGAGATTGTCGTAGTGCTCTATCTGTGTTGTAGGATAAGAACGCTTCAGCCCTAATTTATCCTCAATGAAATGTGATGCGAAACTATTCCAGTCTATGGAAGGATAGGCCACGTGATGTGCATTCAAGTTGCCGGTAGCTCCTCCGAATTTGGCAGAATAAGGAAGTGAGTTTAACTGAGTTTTCTGTTCTTGCAGACGTGCAGTAAAGACCCCTATCTCTTTGCCGAGTCTTGTAGGGGATGCCGGTTGACCGTGTGTGCGGGCAAGCATCGGCACCTGCGCCCATTCCTGCTCCATCTTCCGAAGAACGGAAAGCAGATTTTCGAAAACGGGCATATAAACATCCCTGATGCCTTCCAGGAGTGAAAGTGGAGTAGCAGTATTATTGATATCCTGTGAAGTGAGACCGAAGTGGACAAACTCGACATATCGTTCCAGGCCCATTTTCCTGAATCTTTCCTTTATGAAATATTCCACAGCTTTAACATCGTGGTTGGTGATCTTTTCGGTAGCCTTTATTTCGAATGCCTCTTCGAGGCCAAAATCCTGATAGATTTTCCGCATCGCGGGAAAAAACGAAGGGCTGACTCCCTGAAGCTGCGGCAGAGGAATTTCGCAAAGCGCAATGAAATACTCAATCTCCACCCTCACCCTGTAACGGATGAGCGCAAATTCTGAAAAATAATCACCAAGTTGCTCAGTCTGAGCACGGTATCTGCCATCTACGGGCGATATTGAGATCAAAGGGTCCAACATACTCCTTTTATTATACAACTTACAAATGTACTGATTTATTTCAAAAATTCATAGAGGGTAACGCAGCCGCGGGCAGCAGCCACATCGTGTACCCTCAAAATATCGGCTCCTGCCAGCAAAGCCTGCAGATGGAGCGCCGTAACTGCTTCCAGAGACTCTTCGGGCGTTATGCCGAGAGGTTGGTAAATCATTCTCTTACGAGAAATACCTACTAAAATCTTCCTGCCACATTTCTTCAACTCCGGCAATCCTTTGAAAAGACGATAATTGTCTTCAATACTCTTGGAAAAACCGAAACCGGGGTCAAGGATCCAATCCCTCACACCCTTAGCAGCCGCTATCTCCCCGAACTTTCTGAAATAATCCGCTACCTCTTCTACCACATCCTCATATTCATAATTGTGGTGCATCGTCACACAATCACCCTTGCGGTGCATAGCTATATACTCCAGATCCAATTCGGCAACCCTCTCCAACATCCCCGGATCCTCCTCTCCCGCTGAAATGTCGTTGACGACGAAGGGACCGGCAGTCTCATACACCCTGCTCACAATCTCCTTCCTGTAGGTATCCACTGAAAACCTTACTCCCGCGAATCGTGAAGCAAAAAGCTGCACCACCGGCGACAACCGCTCCCATTCCTGCTCCAGAGAGACCGGCGCCATATTGGGACGGGTGGAAACAGCACCGATATCTATGCTATCCGCTCCCTGCTCAAGCATTGTTTCAACCCTCGCAATAAAGGCATCCTTCTCTTTCGCACGACTTTGTGCAAAAAAGGAATCATCATTGACATTGACGATTCCCATAATTTCTATTCTATGTTTTTCCATAATCCGAAGATAAATTTATATTTTTGGAATAATCTCATAATCCGCTAAGAATAAAAAGTTTATGCGGAAAGTTCAAGAACGAGGTAATGAGTTGGCAACTGTTCTGATTTCTACATACTTGCGTGATTTGCATTGATGTACAACTCATCTTGGAACAAAGGTACAACTTTTTTATGAACGAGCAAAAGGACGGTGCATTTTTCATTATTGCAGGATAAAATTTGATTTGGTCAATCATCAATCTGCGATATATGAGTTTCCCGATTCCGTCATTCGCTCCTTTCCTTTGCTCGTCTGCGAAAGTAGTACATCAGCCCTTGAAAGTTGAAAGGTCGGGACGGCAAGCCGTTTCGGACTGAATCTTCCTCCTGCGGAGAGTATTCAGCCCGAAAACCTTTCCCCTTTCAATGTCTTTACTTAAAAATGCAGACGGCAACGGAAATGAACGACTGACGAAAATGTAGATAAAGATAAACAGACAGCATACAAAAGGGTTCTTACATTGATAACCCTTTTGTATGCTGTTCTTGTTTCTATCCATAGGGGCACTATTATTTTGCATCAGATGAATATAGGGGCAAGCGGTAAATTTCACTCCCTCCAAAAATATAGAAGGGTTCTATCCACTACTATTAAGTAGGTGCTTGCCGTTGTACTCCCGTTTCAATGCTTGCTCAATCTCACTTCGCTTATACAGAACTTTACCACCAAGTACATAGTAAGGCAATGTTCCATTGCTTCGGTATTCGCTTAATGTTCTTCGGCTGACTTTAAGCATATATGCTACCTCCTTGTCGCATAAATACTCATCATCGTTTTGTAAGGCTGCACCATCTTTTGGCATACTATCGAGAATCTCCGATAGTTGGTCGATACTCTCGTGAATGGACTGCATCCACGCATCGTCTTTGGTTCGCATCTCTTGATACATAGTTCAAATGGTTTTTTGTTATACATTGATTAGATTTCTCGCCCTTTCCATCTGGCTTCTTTTCGTCTGTCCTCCACCTTCGTTACAATGCTTTCTACATCTTCGGGCAGGTAGTACGTGCGGTTGCCGATTTTGGTGTAGGCAAGCGTTCCGTTATCACGCAAGGTCTGCAATGTTCGCTTGCTAATCTTCAACCGCTGACAAACATCCTGATGGTCGAGCCAATTGTTTGTCTTTTTCTTCCCGCTCTTGACAACGGGTGAGTTTGATACTCGCAGAATGAACTGCTCTATCTTCGTGGCAAATTCCTCGAATGCCTTTCGCTCAAAAATGATTAAATCCATACGCTTTATTTTAATTTATTACACTTGTTTTCTTTTTTCGCACTGCTAAATAAGGAAGAGATTTTTATACTTCAATGGCACTAACAATAGGTGTCATTCCTTGTCATATCGTTTCATCACAGGCACGATAATCAGTCATCGAAATAGGCTCTGTTCTCATACGCAGTTCCGTTTTCTGAGGGCAAAGAAATAGATAAGTTATCACACCTCAATCATACGGTGAGCCTGTTGCAGTATGTGGCACAGTTCGTGGCACTTTTAGATGTATATGATGATACATTCCTAAGCATACATCACATTGTAACCAATATTATATAAGAATATCCCCAAGCGATTATCCGTCTCGGATCTTGTCCGTAGCATTGTCGTTTGTCAGACCGATGCCTATCCGTCTGACAAACTCGTGTCCCGAACAGCCGAAACGGATAGTCGTTGATTCTATGATAGCAGTATAGCGGATAGACCAACTCCCGACACTTCGGCAGTCCGTCTATCCGCTATCGTATTTAAGACCTTAATTTCCTCAATTAAGCATTTTGTCCTAATCCATAATTACCCGTTCAACTTGGGAAGAATTATGCAGTCTGCACTGCCTACGAATCACCCCGAAATGCAATGCAATTCATAATTGCCTACATAGACCTAATTAGTTGTGGTAGAATTGTATGCATATTTTCTTTGCAGCATATAATCGGTCAAAATTGTGCACAAAGACCATATTGTTGAACATTCAAAAAGTGATAAGTATGAAGAAAAAACAAGTTGAGTTGACGCAAGAACAGTGTCAAGAAATTATCGACCAAATGACTACAAGGTCATTTTACAAGAGTAGTACGGGTAAAGTCCATAATGCAGATGAATTGCAAACAGAGGAATCCGTAGAATCATCCATTGATGACATTCTGCCAGAGCCTCTACCGTCAGCTGTGAAACAGATTCAGACGGAGACCGTATCTCCTATTTCAGAGGAAACTGATGAACTTCTTCCTACCAATGTAGTAGAGGAACAGCCTCCGACACCACCCATCCAACGCCGAGTGAGTAGCAAGCAACGCAAACTCTCATTAGAAGAGTACCGGAATACTTTTATGCGACCTTATAAGATTGAAGACCGCAAACCGGTGTTCATCAGTGGCAAGTTGCGTAAGATGCTCGATAAGTTCGCCTGCAAAATCGGTGAGGATAGAATGAGTATGTCGGGGCTGTTGGAGAACATCGTCCGCCACCACATCGAGCTATATTCAGAAGATTTTGAGCATTGGAAAGGTATGTAACCTCTTAATCCAATCAAATTAAGAACTATTCCAACGGTATTTCATTTTGAGGTACTCAAAATTGATTGACCTTCGGTTAGTGGGGAAGCAAGTTTATGTTTTGGGCAGACCAAAACCACTTGCTTCCACTTCCGAAGGTCGCAGAAGAGCGCATCCCGTTGGTCTATCAAGTAAACAAAGTATGTATCATTATCAAAATCAGAAATCTTATGAAACGAAGTATCAATAACAAGACACCTAATAAGGGAGGACGACCCACGAAAAAGTTGTCCGAGAAACGCAAGTACCGCATAACGGTAAAGATGGCAACCGAAGAGTACTACGCAATGAAACTCAAAGCCAAGAATGCAGGAGTCTCGGCAAGTGAGATTGTAAGAATGGCTATCCGTGATTGCCATATCAGGGCACGCCTTACCACCGAACAAGCGGACTATATCCGCAAGTTATGCGGTATGGCAAATAACCTCAATCAGCTTACCAGAAAAGCACATCGGGAGGGTGTAAGGCTGCATTACGGGCAATGCCAACATCTGTTGCTGTCGTTGGAAACCATTATAGACCATATCAGCCTATGATGGCGAAGATTGTAAAAGGCTACGGAGCCAGAGGAATTGTTGATTATATCCTCGACAAGAAGAAACAAGCCACGCTTATAGATTGTCAAGGGGTGTTGTTCAATGATAACAGCACGATAGCCAAAAGTTTTATTGCTCAATCGAGGCTTAATCCACGAGTAGATAAGTTCATCGGGCATATCTCACTCAGCTTCTCAAAGCAGGATTTGCCACGCTTAACTGACGAACTTATGATACAGATAAGCCGAGAATATATGGAGAAAATGGGTATTCGTGATACGCAATATATCATCGGACGGCACTATGATAAGGAGCATCCTCACGTTCATATAGCCTTTAATCGAGTAGATAATAACGGTAGAACCATCAGCGACAAGAATGACCGTTACCGCAGTGAACGCATCTGCAAAGAGCTGACACGCAAATACGGGCTATATTTCGCAAATGGTAAGGTACAGGTAAAAACGCACCGATTGAAAGAGCCTGACAAAACTCGTTACGAGATATACCAAGTTCTCAAACGGGAGATTGCCCGCTGCTCGGATTGGACTACGCTACTGAAGCACTTGAAAGCCGAAGGAATAGATGTTCGCTTCAAGTATAAGGGTAATACCAATGAGGTGCAGGGCATAGTCTTTACCAAGAATGGCTACCACTTCAACGGCTCGAAGATAGACCGCAGTTTCAGTTATTCAAAGATTGATAAGGCTCTGAATAGTCACAACCAAGCGGAATATCAGCGACAATATGAGCCACATCATATGCAGATAAGCCATTTCGAGAACAAGGAATCGGAGCTTATCAACGGTTCATTAGGCTTGTTGGACTTCACATCTTCGCCAGATGTGGATAGTAAGGAAGAGGCAGATTTCCGCCGTTTGATGCAGCAGAAGCCTAAGAAAAAGAGAACCAGAGGATTCAAACTCTAATCATTAACCACTAAAACAGAATAATATGCAGGAAAATAACTCAATTATTATCGCAATGTTAGAGGAGTTGCTGACCATCAGCAAGAGCCAACGAACAGAACAAACAGTAAATGCCAATGTAGATTTGACACCCGTTAAGGAGCTAATCGAGAATGGCAACCGAGAAAACAAGGAGTACTATGATGCTAAAACCAACAAGCTTGCAGGATTCGTTGTCAATGAATTTAGCAAGATAAACAAACGAATGGATGGCATCAGTGAGCAAGAACAACCCGACTTTGAGGGTGTGAAACAACAGCTTGCAGAGGCTATCGACAAGATGGACGAGGTAAAGGTAAAGCACAACATTGACGAGAAACGACACTCGTTTGCTCTTTACACAAAAGAATCTTGGATTCTCCTATCTATGATTGTTATCCTTATGGCATCAGGAGCATCAGCTGTATATCATTTGTCAAGACCCAATGTTCAGAGGGATGATGATGCACTCAAATATCGCTATATCAAGATGAAAGGCGATGCCTCGGCAGAGCAGATAGCCACTTTGGAGGACATCTTTGAACTCAACCGCAATACCGAAGCAATCGAGCAGATGCGTGAGGATGTAGAAACCTACGAAGAGGCTGTCCGCAAACAAGCCGCCCTTGCCGAGCAAGCACGATTAAAAGAGCAGGCAGCAAAGGAACAGGAGAGTAAAGCCAAATCCATTAAGAACAAGCAGGATAATAGTAAGGTTAAACAAAATAAATCAAAACCCTGATTGTAATATGGCAACAGTAAAGATTAAGTTCCGACCATCAACGGTTGATGGCGGACAAGGCTCAATTTTCTATCAAGTAATCCATAATCGTGTAGCCCGTCAGCAAAAGACGGGCTACCGTCTCTACGGCTATGAGTGGAACAGTCACTCTTCGGAGGTGGTCTTACCTAAGTTCAACGAGAGCAGAAAACGCTATCTATCGGAGATTGGCGATAAAATCCGAATGGATGTCAAGCATTTCCAGAAGGTCATCACAGATTTTGAGCATAGCGGTTGTGATTATACCTCAGATGATGTGATAGCAGAATTTTCATCGAATAACCCCGAAAATTTTCTCTTCCCATTTATGGAGGGCGTTATTTCAAATCTGAAAACATTGGGTAAGATACGCACATCGGAGACATACGCTGCGACCCTATGCAGTTTCAGACGCTTCCGAGAGGACAAGGATGTACCATTGGATGATATGGATTCAGATATGATGATGGCATACGAAGCATATTTGAAGAATAACGGAGTGAGTCCCAACTCTTCATCATTCTATATGCGTAATCTTCGGGCTGTGTATAATCGTGCTGTAGAAAAGGGACTTACCTCACAGCGCTTCCCGTTCAAGCATGTCTATACGGGAGTGGATAAGACCGTCAAGCGAGCCGTACCATTGAAAGTCATCAAGAAAATCAAAGAGATGGACTTCTCGATGAATCCGACCTTTGATTTTGCTCGAGATATGTTCCTTATGAGTTTCTATACCCGAGGTATGTCATTCGTAGATATGGCATACCTGCGAAAAAAGGATTTGCAAAATGGTGTACTATCCTATCGCAGACGCAAGACCGGGCAACAACTCTTCATCAAATGGGAGAAATGTATGCAGGAGATTGTGAATAAGTACGATACATCACAATCCAATTACCTGTTGCCTATCATCAAACCTTTCAGCGATATAGACGAACGCAAGCAATATATCTATGCAGCCCATAACATCAACCGTTGCCTGAAAATCATCGGCAAGGAGTTGGGGTTATCCGTATCGCTCACTCTGTATGTTGCCCGTCACGCTTGGGCAAGCATCGCCAAGAGCAAGAATGTACCGCTCTCGGTAATCAGTGAGGGTATGGGACACGACTCGGAAGCCACCACACGCATCTATCTGGCATCGTTGGATACCGTAGCCATCGACAAGGCGAACAGTATGATATTGAAATCTCTATGAGTGACGGATTGTTGAGCAAAAACACACTTCTCTTTGGGAGAGTGATTTATGCGGTATATCACTTTGATTACGAGCAGGTTATTTGAATACTCACGACATAATTTGCTCAACAATCCCTGTTTGTACCAAAAATAATCGGTTAGCGCAACATTTTTTAGTTAAAATTGTTGTTATTTGCCGAAAAATGTGTAATTTTGCATCGGTAATCATTTCTCTTCCAAAGAGAAGTGACCTATTATTCTGATTTATGCGCATTAAGAAATATTGTATAACACTGATTCTCTTGCTGTTTGGTGTAGGTATTGCGCATTCGCAAGAGAGACACACGGAAATCTGTATTGACTTCCGTGTGAACAGTATTGTCATAGACTCCGCCTATTCGGACAATGCCGCCCGTATGCAGGAGATGTTGGAGTTCCTACGAACTATACGCCAAGACAGTACAATCAATATCATTGAAGTATCCTTCTGCGGAGCAGCTTCTCCCGAAGGCAGTTATCAACTCAACCGCAAGTTGGCACAAGGTCGTCTCTCGGCACTTGAAAAGTTCATCCGCAGTGAGGTGGATATTCCCGACAGCCTTATTACCTATAATGACAGCTATATCCCGTGGGATTATCTCAAATCGCAGATTGAGGATTCGGGACTTATCCGCAAGGATGAAGTAATTGCCATCTTGGAGGAAGAAGCCCGATTGGTGGACTATCATCACCCGAATACGCATATCGACAACCGTGTCGTAAAATTGAGAGCATTGGACGGTGGTAAGGTATGGCAGCATATGAACAATCTCTTCTTCGAGCAGATGAGAAATGCTTGTGCGGTATTCGTAACCTACAAGAAAGAGTTACCGCCCGTACAAGTGCCTATAATCGTGCCTGATACCATTACGATAGAGCCAATAGTTGAAGTTGTGGAAATTGTACCCGACACAACGGCTATCGTAGAAACAGTTATCCCCGAAATAGAGGAATGGAACCGCAAACTCCACTTGAAGACCAATGCCATCGGTTTGGGATTGGGTATCGCCAATGTAGCCGTAGAAATAGACTTGGCGAAACATTGGTCATTTACGCTTCCTGTATATTATTCGGCTTGGGATTATTTCAAGACCACCATCAAGTTTCATACAGCAGCCATTCAGCCTGAGTTCCGCTATTGGCTGTCGGAAGAGAATGACGGATTTTTTGCCGGAGCACATTTCGGGTTGGCATATTACAATCTTGCTTTTGATGGTGATTACCGCTACCAAGACCATAACCGTGAAACGCCAGCTATCGGTGGTGGTGTGAGCATCGGCTATCGTCTACCTATTAGCAGGAACAATCGTTGGAGAGTGGAGTTTTCTCTCGGAGCGGGTGTATATTCAAGTCACTACGATAAATTCTACAATACACCGAATACGAAAGACGGTCTCTTAATAGAGAACATCAAGAAGACCTATTGGGGTATCGATCAGGCAGCTGTATCATTCTCGTATATGTTTGACTTAAAGAAGAAAGGAGGCAAACAATGAGAAAGATTCTATACCTAATTATATGTCTTCCAATTTTCCTTCTTTCAGCTTGCGATGTTCACGAGTGGCCTGAAACTCCTGAATTTGTCAAACTTCATCTTCGTTTGAACTATGAAACGGATATGACAGAATGGGAACACCTCTACGATGGTGCAGAGGTCATTGAGCAGGGATATGGCGAGACATACGACAATCATCGTGATTATGGCAAGATACGCTACATTGTCCGCACTTATCCCGTATCGGAGAAAATGCGTACCACATCGGACTATACACAGGAGTTTGTATTCACGAAAGATATATCAGAGGGCTACGACCACGAAGTCACGCTCGACCTCTTGCCCGGCAACTACAATGTGATGGTATGGTCAGACTTGGTGCAGACAAGCAGTGACAGCCATTTCCACAATGCCGACAACTTTGCGGAAATCAGATTGCAAGGCGACCATAAGGGTAACAATGACTATCGTGACGCTTTCAGAGGTTCAAACAACATTTCCCTCGTAGCGGATATTATAGAGCATCAGCCCGACACATTGGATATAGCGATGCAACGTCCCCTTGCCAAATTTGAGTTCGTGACCAACGATGTGGTGGAGTTTATTGACAAGGAATCTGTCCGTGTTGCCTCAAAAGCCAACGGAAACAAGGCTGCATCATCAGATGACACCCCGACAAGAGCCGTAAACATTGAGGACTACAAGGTGGTGTTCTACTATGTGGGATTTATGCCCGATGCTTACAGTATGAACACCGACAAACCCGTAGATTCCTCTACGGGAGTGATGTTTGAATCCACATTGAGAAAACTCTCCGAATCGGAGGCTACGATGGGATTTGACTATGTGTTTGTGAACGGCAAGAAGTCGGCTGTAACCGTGCAGATAGGTATCTATGACAATGAGGGTACACAGCTTTCATTAACCGAGCCGATAGAAGTTCCATTAAAGCGTAGCCACCATACTATACTTACGGGTATGTTCCTGATGTCTGAAGCATCGGGAGGTGTAACCATCAATCCCGACTTCGACGGAGACCATAACCTCATTTTCCCCTAACAGATAGACATAATGAAGAATCTACTACATAACATACAGATATTGGCAATGCTTGCCTTGACTATGATAGGCATACAATCCTGTTCGGATGATTTGCACGATGTGGGCGATGTGCAGGTGAGTTTCACAGCCACACTTCCAACGGATACCCGTACCCGTTCATTCGGCAAAGCGGAACAAGTGAATACCCTTGTGGTGGGCATATTCAAGAAGGGTGTTGCCGATGTACATACCAACAGCGGTGGCAGTTGGAACTACTATAAAATAGACCGTCAATCGTTCCCGATAAACGGTACTTCGGCTAATGTGCAGCTAACATTGGCTCAGGAACAGACATATAGTTTTGTCTTTTGGGCGTATGATAATAATCAGAACATCTACGATATAGATGATCTGACCTCCATCGAAATGAATACCTCGCCTAATCCGACAACATTCGCCCAAGCGGAAGCCGCAGACGCATTCTTCGCCACAATGGAAGATATTACCATTACAGGAGATTGCAGTTACCCTGTTGAACTTGTCCGCCCGTTGGCTCAAATCAATGTGGGAACTACAGGGACACCGATGCAAGCCACATTTACTGCAAGTGGTGCTCCAAAGACATTCCACCCATTCACAAATACCGTAAGTGGAGCAGCCGAATTTACTTGGAATTTCAGCGAGACCACAACCGAAACATTCTCGGCTGATGGTACGGAATATAACTACCTCGCTATGGGATATGTATTTGCTCCGACCACAGCCACAAATATTTCTGCCGAACTGACCTTGACCGATGGAGACACAAGCAAGACGGTAGAATTTCCGCAGGTGGAGATAGAGGCAAACCAAAGAAGCAACATCGCAGGAAATTTCACCCCAACAGAATAAGAGATTTTCAATAAGTATAACCCTAATAAAGAGTTAAAAGCCGAACAGAAAAGAACAAACAAGCTAACACCGCAAAGGTGAGGAATAGTTCCGAGACCTTTACCCTGCATCAGCAGGAAACGACAGATTGATGATAATACTCGGTTCTGCCTATGAAGAACAGCCCTCGACAATGGGTGCGACATTCACAAGGGATGTGGTAAACATTAAAAAAATCAAAATAACTATTTGTTTAACTATTAAATTTTTCAAAGATGAACAAGAAATTATTCTTAGGTATGTTCGCAGCAGCAGGTATGTTGCTCGCAACATCGTGTTCGAATGACGAACTGGATGTAGTTCAGTCAGGAAATGAGGCTCAGGTGACGTTCTCACTTGGTCTGGAAGGTGGTTTCGCTACCCGTGCTATCAGTGATGGTACAGGTGCAAAGAAGTTGGTGTATGCCGTTTATAAACTTGATGCTGATGGGAAACCCGTTTTGCAGAAGGTTGTAGGCTCTAATGACGATAGTCAATTTGTAGACGAGGAAGCTTTTGACAACGGACTTACCGAGACCGTAGAAATTACCCTTGCCAAGGGACAGACCTATCAGGTTGCTTTCTGGGCACAGAATCCTGATTGCGCAGCATACAACACTGATGATTTGACTGCTGTATCTGTTGACTACAATGCTGCTGTAAACAATGATGAACTCCGTGATGCATTCTTCAAGACAGAAGAATTTACTGTAACAGGTTCTACTTCCATTGATGTTGAATTGAAGCGTCCTTTCGCTCAAATCAATGTGGGTGTAACTAAGGAGGATTGGGATGCAGCAGTAGCTTCAGGTATCACTATCGCACAATCTTCTGTAGTTATTAAGAATGCTGCCGATAAAATCAACTTGCTTACAGGTGCAGTTCAGGGTGATGCAGAAGTTACTTATACACTTAATGGAATTCCTGCCGAAGAACTGAAGGTAGATGCTGATGGTGATGGTACCAAGGAAGCATATCACTGGCTTTCTATGAGCTACATCTTGGTGAACGACACCCATACTACAGATGAAGACAGTGATGGCACTATTGGTGACAACAGAACTACTTTGAATAGCCTTCAATATACTTTCGAACCGGAAAACGGTAACAGCATTGCTTTTGCCGAAGGTTTGAACAACGTTCCCGTACAGCGTAACTGGAGAACCAATATCCTCGGTAAGATCCTCACTGGCGACATCCAATTCAACATTACTATCGATCCTGTTTATGATGGTGACATCATCTATACGGAAGCTATCAGTTCTGCTCAAGTATTGGAAATGACTGCAACTTTCGGTGGCACATTTACTTTGAAAGAGGATGTGACTTTGACAGGACCTTTGACAGTTGGTGCAGATATGGTTCTCAATATTGAAGAGGATGTGACTTTGACAGGTTCATTGAATCTCCTTGAGGGTGCTCACCTGACTGTAAATGGAGGTGCTATCAATAATACAGATGAGAACACTAGTGGAATCGTTTCTAATGGTAACTTGACATTGAACGATGTAGAAATCACCTCTGCCCGCCATGCATTGCGCATCGAATCTGGTAATGTAGTTATTTATGGAGGTACATATAAGGTAGCTCCTACTTCTTCAAAAACACTTTACGCCCTGAATGTAGGTGATGACGGTACCGTTGCTAATGTTATTATCAAGGGTGGTACTTTCATTGGTCCCAAGGGTCCTATTGCTGATAGTGGTAGTGCCGTTGGTGTTAAGGTAGGATCTTCTGTTACAATTGAAGGTGGCAACTTCTCTGGTGGTAAGAATAATACGCTTTCTAGCAAAGGTACATTGAATGTTGTAGGTGGTACTTTTGATCAAGATCCTTCTAATTGGGTAGCTACCGGATACAAAGTTTTACCAAGTGGCTCTAATTTTGTGGTTGTTAGTAATGATATTGATGCTGTTGCATCAAGTGGAGCAGAATTGAAATCTGCTATTGCTAGTGGTAATGCAAACATAGTGTTGGCAGAAGATATTACATATGGGACTTCTGGGACTGGGAGTTATATTTATAATGACGCTTTTATTAATTTGAACAACAACACTTTCGAAGCAACTTATTCTTTCAGATTGAACAACAATGCAGACCTTACAATGATAGGTGGTGATTACGTTGCAAACGACATTTATGGTCACGTAGACGTACGTCCTACTACTGTAGTAGGTAGTGTTGTTACTTTCGAAGATGTGAATTTCTCTTACAATTATAATAATGGCTCGAGCTATAACCGTTTGGGAACAGTAGTTAAAGTTACTGCACAAGCAACTGATGGACATACAAAGCTTTTGTTCAAGAATTGTACATTTGATAATGCACGAGTTCTGTTTGAAGGTTTGTCCGGAGTAATTGGTACGTTTGAAGCTGTATTTGAAAATTGTACTTTCAATGCTCTAACATCTTCTGCTCCTGTATATGTTCGGAACTTCGTAACGGGTACTATTAAGATGACAGGCTGTACTTTCAATCTTGATTGTACAGATACATCGGCCTCGGCTATATTTATATCCCATGTCTCTTCAACTAATGTAACTGTTACAGCTGAGAATAATACAATCAATGCTGTTGCAGCTACTACTGGTGTTGCCAATATTAAGTTTATCTATTCTTATGAAAACACAACAGTAAATGAAACTGGTACAGTAAAGACAGGTATTGCTATATAAATACTTTTTAATGGTACAATAGTACCCCAATAAATAACGAAATCTATCAGTCGTGATAGATATTTACATATAAGACGTTAGTTCGAGACCTGCCGTTCGTGAGAATTGCAGGTCTCATTCTTAATATTTTAAAATCAGACTACAGCGCTCCTCCTTGTGAGGGGTGCTGTTTTCACAAAATCAAGCCCCGAAATTCAGTCTCACGTGTCATTCAACCTTTCGGGACTTCCCGAAACACAGTACAAGGGATAAAACAAACTTTCGGAACTCTCCGAAACCTTGTTTGGCAAGTGATTCTAACTTTCGGAAACACCCGATACTCGGAACGGGGTGAGGAACAGCCTTTCGGGGCTTCCCGACAAACAGAACGATTGTTTAACCCAATAAAAAACATAAAGTTATGGTACAAATCAATGCTTTGGACATCAGCCGCCTCCGCAACGATGAGGACTTCGGCTACCAATAGAGAGTGTTGAATATGGCTGTGGCTATGCTTACGCAGGAGGTGGACAAACCTGTGGTTGCAGCCTATCAGACAACCCTAACCGCCTTTGACGAAGCCTTGAAACAGGCTGCCAAGAACAGCCAGACAGCAGTGGTGACAGCAGCCGATGAGGAGATTGACCATCTCTATACTGGATTGACGCTCTACCTCCGTTCGCTGACCTATCACCCTGTCGAGGCAACCCGAATGGCAGCTGAAGGGGTACTCGTCATCATCGACAAGTACGGATAACTGACCGGTCTGCCATACAATCAGCAGTACGGTGCGTTGCTTAACTCGATGCAGGAACTCACAGCCCTGCCCGAAGAAACCTTCACACTGCTGCACCTTGCCGACTGGTTGGCAGAACTCAGCTCTGCCATCGCCCGATTCCAAAACGCACGCGATATGCAGACAGTAGAGCAGAGCAACTATCAGGTGGGCTTGGTGAAGGATACCCGTACCGCAGCCGATGCCGCCTACAAGCAGTTCGAGGCTTCGGTGAACGCCTTTGCCATCGCCTTTGGTGAGGCAAACTATGCAGCGTTCATCAACCAGATGAACGTGATGATTGCCGATGTGCAAGCAGAACTGAAAGCTCGCAAGACCCGTGCTGAAAATGCGAAGGAGAAAACGGCAGCGGAATAGGACGAGGGGATTTGTATCGGAATAATTCTAATTGCAAGTGAGGGCGGCATACTGATAAAGATGCCGCCCTCACTCATTGAATGATTATCCTTTATATCCGCTCAGTACTGCCCGTATCAAGCAGGAAATCGTAGATGCTCATTGTCTGAATACCGCTTTCGTCGCTCCACGACTTGGTATGCTCACCCACAATCAGGAGCTTTCGGAAAGAATCTCCCACCAACTGTAACGAACGTTTTTCCTGTTCCATTTTCTCCTCGTCCGGCATACGCCAAGCCGATTGGATATAAATGCGTTCACTGCCTTTATTACAAACAAAATCAACCTCCAACGTGACCCGTTGCTGCTGTCCTTCGGCATTGCGGATGCGATGATAGATGTTGCCCACATCCACCAGCCAGCCACGCTGACGCATTTCGTTATAAATCACGTTCTCCATTAAGTGGGTAGGCTCGTTTTGGCGGAACGAAAGGATGGCATTCCGAAGACCTATATCCTGATAATAGCATTTATACAGCGATCCGATGTATTTGCGCCCCTTGATGTCGTACCTTTCGGATTTCTCTATCAAGAAGGCATCCTGCATATATCCCATATAGGCAGATACGGTCTTGTCGGAAATGTCCTGCACTTTGCTGACGGACTTGAATGTATTAGCAATATTGGAAGCGTTGACCGGTGCTCCTATACTGGAAGCAATAGTTTTGGAAAGCTCTTCAAACTCAGGCTTCAGTTCGATGTTGTTCCGTTCGTAAATATCACGCAGATACACGGTGCGGTACAGACGACGCAGGAAGTCCGCTTTCTTTTCATCACCATCCTGTGTGAGCAATTGTGGAAGTCCTCCATACATCAGATACTCAGCCCAACCATCTTCTTTATTACTCTCATACACGGACATAAATTCCTTGAACGACAACGGCCATACATGTATTTCATCGCCCCTCCCACGAAATTCGGTAACGACATCCGATGAAAGGAATCGGGAATTGGAGCCTGTGACATACACATCCGTACCCTCGGTTACGGACAGTGTGGAGAGCACTTCTACAAAATCGTTTACTTCCTGCACCTCATCAATGATGATATAGTAGGTAGAATCGTCCAACATCTTGCTTTCTACCCAATCCAACAAGTAGTCCGGGTCTTTGAATGCCTTGTTCTTTCGACTTTCCATGTCAATGATAAGAATGTGGTCTTCATTTACACCGTCATCAAGCAGATGTTGGCGGAACAGTTTCTTCAGTAGAAACGACTTTCCTGAACGGCGCAATCCGGTGATGATTTTGATAAGTCCATTTCCCTTAGACCGCTGGAGCTTTTCAATATAGGTCTTTCTGTCTATAATCATTTTCTACGAATTTGTGTCACGTGTGACAGTTTTTCGGAGGCAAAGATACATCTTTCTATTGAATATAAGTTGTATTACGAGAAAAAATCTTTTCTTCAATTACGAAATTGATTGATGTGTCCTGTCGGAATATACAAACTGATTCCGCTTTCTTTTCGCTGGCATAAACTCTCTAACACCTTTTGCCTTATTCTGCTCGCCTCATAGGTATTCAACCGAAATGCAAGTGTAATGACCACTTCAAGATTGTAGTATGTAGCCCAACCTTTAGGGGTGGCTAAATCACATCGTTGGGTGCTTACAGGACAAAGCGTTCCACTCTTGTATATCGCTTTTATAGCGGCTCGGAGTGTCGGGGATATTACCCCGAACAACTCCACCAATTCCATTTCTGACATCCAAACATTACCGCTTGGAATATTTACCTTGCCATTTTCGCTGATTGTTATAATTGCTCGTTCCATAGTTACATTGCTATTGAAATTTCACTAAAAGATTGATTAAGTCTGTTGCCAAACATCGTCAAATCCTTGTCTATTTTCTCGGTGGTAATCTTCGCATATCGCTGTGTCGTGGTAATATTCGTATGCCCCAATACTCGGCTCACACTCTCAATGGGAACACCCTTACTGAGAGCCAATGTCGCGAACCCATGGCGAGTGCAGTGGAAGGAAATATCCTTTGAGATACCGCACTCTTTTATCATCTTTTTCAGCGGTTTACAGATGTTCCAATAGTTCAGATTCGGGAACACAAGTTTATCCTCTTGAAACCTCTCGTAACGCTTGATTATCTGCAACGGAATATCCAGCAACTTCACTTGGAAATTCACCTTTGTCTTGTGTCGCTTTGATAGAATCCACTTCTCACCGTTTATTTCTACAATATCATCGGTAGTCAGTTCCTTAATATCCACGAATGACAAGGCTGTAAAACTTGCAAATACGAACAAGTCTCGGATATAAGCCAACTTCTTATCCGCAAATTCGTGTGTCATTACAGCCTTGATTTCATCTTCGGTCAAGTATTGTCGCTCCTTGATATTCTGATTTACTCGATACTGAGCAAACGGATTTCTTGGTGTCAGTCCATTGTAATGAGCCTTTGACACGATTGTTTTCAGCCACATACAATGCGACCATACACTGCCATTGTGTAAGCCTGCATCAGTAGAGAGATAGATTTCATACTCTTTGATAAAATCGAGAGTAAGTTCAAGCATGGAAATATCACTGCGCTTGTAGCATTTCTTGATGAATGCTGCCAAATGGTTTCGTGACCTTACACGCACCTTGTAGGAACTTGCTGCACGGTCTATGCCTATACGCTTCTTGAAACTCTCATTGTCTTTATCAAACGCCCCGAGCAATGTTTCATACTCAGTTCCTATACCCTGATAGGCATTGCGTACCATTTCGGCAGTAACATAGGCTTCTCTATCCGAGATGCGTTGATAATGCTTGATGATTTGAGCCTTGATGTTATCCAAAGCCAAATTGATGTCTCGTGCCTCCTTGCTCTTGCCTTTTGCCCGATTACCTTTGGCATCCCACATTGTTTTTGCAATGGTTAGTTTGCAACTGAATTGTGCCACCGAGCCATTGATTGTAACTCGCCCCATAATGGGAACAATACCGTTTTTCTCTTTGCTTCCGTTCACGTAGAACAGCACCTTAAATGTACTTCGCATAATCCAATTCTTTTTTGGTTACAAAATTAGTTATCAGCGAGTTGTACACTGTTATGCAAAATGTGGCAGAGAATAGAAATAAACTCCAACGACCTATATACTTACCTCGTTATTGGGTAATGATTTGAAAACCGTTCGTCCTCATTACCTTTCATTTCCTTGCACTTTTGCATCGGAGAGGCTTTCATCGAAAGTCCCCATAAGTCATTGAACACCAGTGCTGCCATCATTATTTCCCCCCATTCGTTAGATTTTTCCAGAGATATAAGTTAACTTTGTAGGATAAAATACAAAGATATAAATTTATGCTGATAGTACTTGAAGGACTTGATGGAGCCGGTAAATCCACACAGCTCACAATGGTCTCCAATTATATGGAATCGCGCGGACATAAGGTCGAATATCTCCATTTCCCCAGATTCGACGCTCCGGTTTTCGGAGATCTCATCGCAAGATTTCTCAGAGGGGATTTCGGTTCGATAGAGCAGGTGCATCCACAACTTGTAGCACTGCTTTTTGCAGAGGACCGAAGGGATGCAGCTCCAATGTTGCGCAATTGGCTAGATGAGGGAAGATGTGTGGTGCTTGACCGATATTACTACTCCAACATAGCGTTTCAGTGCTCCAAGTTCGAGTCGGCTGAAGAGTCACGCCGGCTCAGAGACTGGATTATAGATGTGGAGCTCGGACATTTCGGCATTCCGGCACCGGATCTCAACCTTTTCCTAGATGTACCTATCAATTTTGTAGATTCGAAGCTTAGCGCTTCGCGAAAAGGAGACGACCGCTCCTACCTTGAAGGCAAGATTGATATACACGAGGCCGATATTGACTTCCAAATAAAAGTTAGAAATATCTATCTGGAGCAATGCGCTCTGGATGAGAATTTCAAAAGGATCGACTGCAGTGACGGGAGTGGCAACATGCTTCCTGCAAACGACATTTTCATCAAAATACGAACGGAGATAGAGGCAGTAATATGAAGTTATCAAAAGCTCTATGCCGGCCCATCTTCGGCCTTACATTCATACTTTCGGGTTTTCTCAAGCTCACCGACCCCATCGGTACTGGACTGATCATCCTGGAGTATCTCGCGGTTTTTCATATGGGATTTCTCAATGCCGCTTCAATTGGCATCGGCATTGCGCTGTCAGCGATAGAGTTTCTTATAGGTATCTCCATTCTTCTGGGATTGAGGATGAGATTTTTTACCTGGTTAGGGCTTGGCTTTATCTCATTTTTCACCCTGCTCACGCTTTATCTGGCCATATTCAATCCTATCACCGATTGCGGCTGCTTCGGCGAAGCGATTCACCTGACCAATTGGGAGACTTTCTACAAAAATCTTGTGCTGCTGACCTGTGCGCTGGTGCTCTTTTTCAACCGCAAAAGCTTTATCCCCATCGCTCACGCCGCTTTTGAATGGGTAAGTGTGGGACTTTTCTTAAGCGTAGCACTGCTGATTGCAATTCCAACCTATTACAATATCCCACAGATTGATTTTACTGCCTATAAAATAGGAACCGACCTTGATGTGCTGACCAGGGAGTCGCATGCTGAGTATGAGACTGTTTTCGTCTACTCAAAGGATGGTAAGCAAAGGGAGTTTGATCTCCACGATCTGCCCGACTCCACCTGGACATTTGTGGACTCAAGAACGGAGCTGGTTTCCGGGTCGGCGGAATTGGCGCAAGTGGATATATCACTCAGGGATACATCCGGAGAGTATTGTACTGAAATACTCTTACAAGAGGGACCCTTAGTAGCGGGAGTGATATGGGATCCCGAGGATATGACTCCCCAAATGTGGAGCAATCTGGCCCTCTTGAAGTCCGAATCAATTTCGTCAGGCAGCCGGTTTATACTCCTGAGCACCGTCAGGGAGTTTGAGGAGAGTCCGGTGGAAGCATTTTTCCCTCAGGAAATAATCTATACAGCTGACCGCAAGGCTCTGATGACACTTGTGCGCTCCAATGGAGGAGGAGTCTATTTCAATGACGGAACTATTATCCACAAATGGGCCTCACGCAGAATTACTTCTGAAAGAATATCTGACATCCTTTCGGAAGATAGCGATCAGGTAGTTCTGAACGACTCCATCCACCAACGTCTCTACATCAACATTCTGCTCATCGGCATCATTCTGATAGTCATCCTGATGCGCTACTTCTGCAAATTTTTCTATACGCACAAAGAATAGGTGCGGGGTACGCGTTGCGTGGTGCGTGGTGCAGGGTAGTTCTGTCTCGTCCTAAAAAAAGTTGACACATTTTGTTAAACTTAATTGTATTCACTTTTTCTTTTATTTATGCCACTTTTGTCTGACTGTAAACTTGAGACGGAGTTTGCAGATCTAATGACCAGTGCGGGCGTTTCTCATTGTAATTTTTTATCCCTGAGCCTACGGCTGAAAGGGCTTGCTCAAAGCTGTTAAACGTATTATCTAAATAAAATTCATTCTTCAATATGCCGTTCACACGCTCTGCAACGGCATTTTCGTAACAATGGTTATCCTCGGTCATGCTAATATCAATCCCTGCTTCCTGAAGCGTTTTCACATAGTCTTTGCAACAATACTGTATGCCTCTGTCAGAGTGATGTATCAGCGATTCAGTCGTGCTGCCACGTGAAGAAAGAGCCATTTTTAGGGCCCGGATTCCACTCTCTATTCCCAAACTGCTACTTAGCGTCCAGCCTACTATTTTCCTGGAATACAAGTCAGTAGTTAAAAACAGATAGGCAAAGCCACTAAGCGTTCTGATGTAAGTTATATCGCTTACCCACACTTGGTTTACCCGTGTTATGGATAAATCCTTTATCAAGTTTTTCCACTTGTAAAAGTAGTGGAAAGAGTTGGTTGTCCTGGTGAAACTTTTCTTGGGTTTCACAAGCAAATCGTGTCGACCGAGTATATCAAAGAACTTATCTCTTCCGATCCTGCCTATTTTAGACAAATCATCCTTTAGCAAATAGTAGAGTTTTCTTCCACCCAAACGGGGTAAATCTCGCCTCTTCTCTTGAACTAACTCAACTGCCATATGTTCATTAAGTGCCTTATTTTCAACACGTTTCCTGTTCTTATAATAGGCTTGACGAGTCATTCCAAAGTAGGCACAAGTTGACGTTACTGTTTCTTCTTCTTGAAGTAAAGTGATAACTCTTGTTCGTACTTTTTTTTTAGATCCATGTCAAAAAGCTCGTCGGCTACTTCTATAACCATTTCCGAGCACTTGTGGTGCAGAGCAAGCTCTGCATAAGCTTTTTTCAAAGCTTCATTTTCTGCTCGAAGGCGTTTTAGTTCATCTATTTCATCTCTTGTTTCCACGCGGACTATTTTATTTAATAAGTGGTGTTTTCCATATTTACGAAGCCATTTCTGGATAGTGTCACCGCCGGCAATACCATATTTGCGACGACATTCCTCAATACCCAAGCCATTCTTTTCAATTTCTTCTACTACTTGTAACTTAAAGCAATCACTGTACCGTGTTGTGGTTCTCTGAACTTTTGTCATAATTTTTCCTGATTTAAGTGTAAACCTATTTCAGGACATGACATTCTGAGTATGGAGTATGTAGTTGAAAGTTAGGATTTTTGAATTCTGAGTGTTAATTGTTGATATGCTTTCCCTTCATTCCCGTACCCATAATTGTCATAAAAAAATAAGCCACCCCATTACTGAAGTGGCAAGCCTTAGTATTTTCCACCTAAGGGGGGGGATAATCTTACGCAAAGATAACTATTTCTTTTGATCCATCAAGTCTTATGTATATTATTTCTGTGATATTTTTTAAACTATTGCTTAACCTCAAACTTACATTCTTCGCATATCCATTCCATAGTGCCGACTCATTAAGTCTAAAGCTTCGTCAAAAACATCATTGAGAGGACAAAACTTTTCGTGTAAATTGTTATCAGTAAGCATAATAATTAGCATTTGTTTAATTCGTTGCAAAGATAGGAAATAACAAACAATCAGATATGCAGAAAAGACAATTTTGGAGACTGGTGGGGGTGCGAGGTCGCAAGCAGATACGGAGATGGCTTTTCTGTTTGATTTTGTTTTTTTGTTTTATTTGCTTATCTTGGGATGTTGAGTATCAATCGTTTGAAGTAGGGGACTTCATAATATGCTTGAAACAAAACAGAATATAGCACTATATCTGTTCGGGCAATCGCACATAGGTTCGCTCTATCTTGCTGATATAGAGCTGTTCACCCCTACCCCCCCCCCCATTCCAAAAAAGGTAACTTTTCCAACCATCTTTCATCTCCTGTTGGCCCCGTCGGAGCCGACAGAAGGTCTCTTTTGCTCATTGCGAACGTGTTGCGAGATGCGAGTTTAGTTCCAAGTATGTAGTGTGTAGCAGAGTTTGGGGTGGAAGACAAGAAGAAGAATAGAGAAATAATTGAATAACAAAAAGTCCTTACTTATGAAAAACAAAGAGTTAAAACCGGCGGAACAATACACTACACCCTGCGTCAAAGTTATCGACATCGAACTAACCCAGAACATCCTCCAACCAAGTCAGCCTGCTAATCAGCAATTTGGTTTGCCCAACTATGATGATGGTGGATCTGCATGGTAAGCCCCTAAACAAACAGCTAACAAAAAACAAACAAATATGAAAACAAGACTATTTATTTGTGCAATGCTTGCCCTGACGGTGGTGGGATGCGAACGCAATGTCGATATTTTCGAGCCTGACAATAATGAGGGAAATATCGTTACTATAAGTGCTACAATATCGCCTGAGACACGCGTTTCATATGACGGCGACACAGGCGGACTCGCATGGGAGGAGGGCGACCAGCTCCTGCTTGTAGGGTTTGACAACAGCGATGCTTATATAGGAAACTCTACCTTCAACTACCAAAGTGGCAATACATTTTCAGGAACACCGGTGCTAGGTGCCGACAAATACGCAGCCTACTACAAGGTCGAAGGCATCAATCTTAACGAGACTACCGGCGAAGTGACAACCGCCGATACTTTCTATGATGTACAGACACAGAGCGGAAGTGGTTCGACTGCACATCTCAAGAGCAAGCTGTTTCTGGGCGATGATACAGCCAAACCTCTCACACAGTCTTTTACCCTAAGCGCAAAGAACAGCATCATCAAATTAGCTCTCAGTGGAATACCGCAAGAGGTAGGAAATTTACAACAATTGATTTATACGGTAGAAACTGCAGCGGGAGTCTTCAAATCCGTGGAGCTTGATGTAACAAATGTCACATTCTCTCCCACAACAACCGATCTGACAGCTTACATCGCTTTCAATCCCACCGTGATGACCGGAATCGTTGCAGGTGGAACGGCGAATATATCTTTGTTAGGCAACAAATCCTACAAATGGGGTACACAGGTGTCAACCGCGAAAAATTATAGCGCAGGCAATCGTTACACGGGTACAGTTACCACCGGTTGGAATGAGATAATTAACCCGCTCAGCTACTTTGCCGAGCACAACATGGCAGACCTCAGCGGTACATTTGAGGCATATCACGACACCTTCGGGCATTTCCTCTTTTATTGGAATAACGCCATGACGTACAATACCACCCATGCCACGCTTGGTGGCAAGAGTTACTACCTGCCCACTATTGAAGAGTGGGGAGCCATTATCCCGGAAGAGCACATTTATGTGCAGTTCGTCGGTACCGATACTCGTACACTCAGTGATGCGGCTGTAACCGTCGGCGGTGAAAGTTATACCATGAGCGGTGCTTTTGACAATGTCGGCAGCGTGGTTTACGCCACGTTAACCTACACGCACCAATACTACCCGACTTTATACGCGATAGCTCGTTACCGGGGAGAGAATATGAGGCACAATCAGCCGAATGCTCGAATGGTGGTCGATATGCAGTCAACCGCTACACCATACACGATGGACCAGGCAAAGAATGCCAATTGGGGAGCCGTTGGCGTGGTTTCGCGCGTGTTCCCGGCGGCGGGCTACCGTTTCTACGACCAGCTCTTCAATCAAGGCACGCACGGCTACTACTGGTCATCCACGGAATATGATAGCGCCCACGCTCGGTTAATGTACTTCAGCAAGGGTGGCGCCTACAGCGGCTCCTACAGCGCCAAGGCCTTACGTTTCTCCGTTCGTCTAGTGTCCCGGGAATAGTTGGTTAGGCCTCTTACCTAACTACCGAGCCCTAAGTTAAGCCGGAGGCTAAGTTGAGCTAAATTTAAAGGCATTTTAACACAAAAGAGACCTACTAAAAAGACATTTTAGTCGGTCTCTTTTTTTTAATTAACAATCAGCAATTAACTATACTCAATTAACAGCCCGCTGCTAACATCAAAAACTCGTACCTCGCAACCCGCACCACTACACGTGCACCCCGCACCCTGCAACACGCAACTACACACTACATACTACCCACTACAGACTATTTAAACGCTTGTTCACTCAATCCTGGGCCGTCTAGAGCCAATTTGCGGAAATAATCGGGAACTTCCCGCCCAAGGAGTGAATCCACATAGAGTTTGGCGATATATTGCGACAGCATGAATCCATGTCCGCGCATACCCATGAAGAGTCCTCTGGCCGGATCCACGATATAGCGTGGCTCAATATAATAACCGCTCCACATGGCCTGGAAACTCATTCCCCGCAATTGCGGTATCCAATCTGAAAATACCTCCGCCACTATCTCGATAAATTCCCTGGTACCCACTTTCAGATTCCTGAATGTATCGGTCGCATCATTTGCCGGTGAAGCACATCCGATAATCTGGCCCGTATCTGCCAGCTGCTGGCCGTAAACCGCCGAAAATCCCTTGTATTTACGACGATCAATAAGCATATCCAGAGGAGCTCCATTCTTGCCCAGTAAAGGGAGACGCTTGGTGATGAAAGCCTGGTGACGCACGGGGAACAATCCTGTCTCAATGCCGAGCTGTTTTGCAAATTTCTCCGCATTCGCTCCAAGTGCGTTGACAAAGATTTCCGTCTGATACCTCACATATTTGCCGTCAGGATGCTTGACAAGCAATTCGTAGAGGTCACCATTTCTCGAAACATTTACAAGTTGCGTATTTTCAAATACGGTACCTCCTGCCTCAATTCCCAGGTGGCGCACCAAATCTATGGTACGGCCTGGAGAAGCCTGCCAGCAATCCCTCGATATAAGGGCATGACTATAGAGATCCAGATCCGGATTGAAATAATCCGATATTTCCCGTTTGAAATCTTTTTTCTCCACCATATAGGCATCCGACCAGGCAGTAGAGGCCTCAAGTGCCTTATAATTAGCCTCGTCATGGGCAAAACTTATATATCTTATAAGTCTGAAATCAATCTCACCTTTAGAGTCAAGATCCTTGAAAATCTCGAGATTGTGTTTTGCAATATCCGCAAGCGCAGGCAGTGAAAAAGCGGGACGGCCACCCGCAATATTTCTCCAGGAGCTGCCGTGATCCATATTGATCAAAATGGGTGCAAAACCCGCCTCAGCCAGATATCTGAATGTGGCACTGCCGGCTATTCCGCCTCCGGCCACAAAAGCGCCCACCTTAACGGGAGCCTGTTTGGTAAAGCGGTCGGAGGTAATGAAGGTTCCACCTCCTTCGCGATTGGAAACCGCTCCGATCTCAACCAGATTGGCCATAGGTCCTCTGGGAGTAAACTCACCTATTACCTCTATTCCATGGTTGCGAAGCGCCTGACGTGCTCTCTGCAGGCATCTGCTGCCTCTGCAGACTCCCATGCCTATACGGGTAATGTGCTTGAGCTCCTGAGCTGTGATGCTGGTACGATTACCCATCATTTTCAGGAGTTGTTCGAGGTTGACATCCTCACAGTGACAAATAAAAGTATCAGCCAACTCCTTCCCATCCGAATCCCCTTTTGATACCGGTTTCAACTCCAGAGGCTCCGGGTAATGTTCTTTCACTATAAATCCGCGCGCTTTGAGCAGATCCTCGGGAGAACTTTCATCATATATTTGCGTAGCTTTCACTATAGCCACATTAGTGCGGTTGGGCTTTTTAAGGATGCGCTCAATGATACCCTCTCCTATCTTTTTACCATCGTTATCCACTAGGAAAACCTCACTGCCACTCTCCGCGAAGTATTCAATAGGCAAATAGAGCTGCTTTTTTTCCGTACGGTAGCCGAAAATTGCAAGACCGGGACACTGTGATACACAATCCATACATCCGATGCACTTATCGTAATCGATAAACGGCACGGTAGAGGTGGAACTCTTGGTAATTGCTCCGTGGCGACAGGCAAAAGAGCAGGGATTGCATGCAAAGCCGTAGATGCAATCCATCAGGACAAAGCCACCTTTTGCCATACGCTCGGCTGAGGGCTTGCGCGGCTCTTCGAGGATCCTTTTGGGATGCTGCTGAGAGTCTATATATTCCTTTGAAATGGTAAGATAATCATCATAATTGATCCTGAGGCCAAGTGCCTGCATGATCTCAAATGCACACTGGCGGCCTCTAAGCACCGCAGAAGTACCTTCTCCTATACGTACTGCATCGCCCACTCCATGACATGCGAGTCCAAACACCTCTTGCCCTTTACGTAATAGCTGGTTGTCGGGGTTAAGTCCGGTACAGATATTTATGCAGTCGATGTCATCAATACGGCGTTCCGTACCCGGAATCGCCTTGAAATTTTCACAACGAGCAATGATGGCTCCGATGATACCGCTACGGTCCTCATTGGGAATTGCCTCAAGTAAAACGTGAGAAGTCATTATCGGAATACCGAGACGACGCACACGGTTGGCCTGGACGGGGAATCCTCCCTCATGAGGCATCGCCTCTATGATGGCCTTGACATTAGCACCTGCCTGCATTGCCTGATATGAGGTGAGATAACCTATATTGCCGGCACCTACGGTGAGAATATTCTTTCCGAGAAGTGTGTACTCCTTGTTCATCATCCTCTGAACCACAGCAGCAGTATATACCCCGGGCACATCGTCATTTTTTAAGGGAGGCATAAATGGCAATGCTCCTGTTGCTATCACGAGCTGATCTGCTTCAACGTAGAATATCTCCTGGGTTACTATGTTCTTGACGGCGATAAGCTTACCTTCAAGGATATCCCATACGGTAGAATCGAGGAAAATCCCTTCCTGATTATCTCCTGCAAGGGTTTCGGCTATATCAAATCCCCTCATTCCACCAAACTTGCGTTCGCGCTCGAAGAAAAAGAACTGGTGTGTCTGCATCAGAAACTGACCGCCGATCTTGTCATTGTTGTCGATGACGAGATTGTCCACCCCCGCCTTGTTAAGCTCTTCACGTACCGCCAGACCTGCAGGACCGGCCCCGATAATGGCTACTGTAGTACGGTAGGTGCGTTTGAGAGTATCTTTGAGAAAACCCTCCGGCACTGAAGCCATCACCCCTTTTTCGCCTGCAGGATTTGCATCTCCTATGCGTTCAACAACCTTGACATCGTCAACTTTTGTGATACATATCCTGCGTATTGTACCATCGACCAGCATTTCACAGGCACCGCATTTGCCGATACCGCATTCCATGGAGCGATGACGGCCTAAAAGACTGTGCTGATGAATCGGATATCCCGCCTGGTGAAGTGCCGCGGCGATAGTATGGCCCCTCTGTCCTCGAACAGGAGTGCCTTCAAATAGAAATTCCACAAGATCTTCCTGTGGAATATCCAGAATGGGGTGATTTGTTATTTTATACATAAAACCAAGTGCGTTATAGAATTGCCAAAATTAGTCTTTTTTTATAGAAAAAGAAACTTTTTCATAATAGTCCGTTTCAACACGTGTAGTTTGAAGTAAAGAAGATATCTTGCGACAGTGTTAAACTAGATAAAATGGAGGTAAACAATGAAAAGATTTGTGCTGATGGGGGTTTTATTCTCCATCATTATGGCATCCTGCAATATGGGTGCCTTTGACGAAAGGCAAGCATCGCTTTCCTTCTCTTTTGCTATGCCACTGAAAACTACCGTTACTAAAGCCGGATCCCTGCCGGACACCAATTCATTCATTCTGCTGGTCAAGAGCAACACCGGAGAGACTCTTTACAACGGACTTTACGGTTCCAGACCGGCGGAAATTAAAGTGCCCGCAGGAACATACGAGGTCTCAGTACGCTCTATCGAATTTGAAAAGCCCGCATTTGAGACTCCACAGTACGGTGATAGCAAGGTCATCGTAGTCTCGAACGGAGAAAAGGTCTCCGTAGCCTTTCTTTGCAAACAGCTCAATTCGGGCATGAGGTTCTCCTTTTCGGAAAACTTTCTCAAAAAGTATAACAGCGGATACCTTTTGTTGGAACAGGAGGCCGGCAACCTGGAATATCTCTTTACAGAACAGCGCACCGCCTATCTCAAAGCAGGAAACGTCAGCATCTGCTACAAGAGCAATACGGGCAGTATGCCACTCTTCAGCCGCACTCTTGGAGCCGGTGAAATCCATAACATCACACTGGAAGCATCGGCAGCCGAATCCGCTTCGGAGTTTACAATAAAAGTGGACACAACTGTTGTGTATATCAATGAAAAAGTAGTCATAGGCGAAGAGTTCAGCGGTGCCGATGGAAGCAGTACACAAAAGGCGGTTTCGATATCCCAAGCTAAAAATCGTATCGGTGACACACTCTGGGTCTGGGGATACATCGTAGGCGGTGATATGAGTTCAACATCGGTGACATTTGTCGGCCCGTTTACTAAGGATTCTCATATCGCTATTGCGGAAAATGCCTCTGAAAAGAGCCGTGATGCCTGTTTTTCAGTCGAACTCTCCAAAACCGCCGTAAAAAGCGCCCTAAATCTGGTCTCAAATCCCTCCAACCTCGGACGTAAGGTTTTTCTCAAGGGGGTGGTTGTGGAATCCTATTTTGGCCTCACCGGCCTGAAAAAAGTATCGGAGTATAGTATGTAGTGTGTAGTGGGTAGTGTGTAGTGTGTAGTGGGTAGTGGGTAGTGTGTAGTGAGTAGTGTGTAGTAGATAGTGTGTAGTGGGTAGTGGGTAGTGTGTAGTGTGTAGTATGTAGTGGGTAGTGTGTAGTGGGTAGTATGTAGTGGGTAGTGTGTAGTATGAAGTTGGGGAGTTAGAGGTGATGAATGCGCGTTATAAGAAATTTGGTGATTTTAGGGATTTAATTGTTTACAAAAAAGCCTTTAAACAGGGTTGTGAAATTTTCGATTTGACTCTCTCATTTCCCAAAGAAGAGCAATATTCACTAACTAGCCAAATCCGTCGTTCGACTAGATCTGTTTGTGCAAATTTAGCTGAAGCTTATAGAAAAAGGAATTATTTAAAACACTTTTTATTGAAAATTACCGATTGTTTAGGAGAAAATAGCGAAACATTTGTGTGGTTGGAATTTGCAAGGCAACATACATATATTTCAGAAGAGCTATTTCTAAAACTTTGTGCCTCAAACGCTGAAATAACAAAACTTTTAATATATATGTATAAGAATCCGAGTAAATTTGGTGTTAAAGAATAACTCAGAACTCGGAACTATAAACTTACTACACACTACATACTCGGAACTACACACTAAAAAAAATGTTCGGAAATTTCCGAACATTTTTTACATTCCTCCATCAACTACTATGGTCTGACCTGTGACGTAGCCGGAAAGATCGGAGCCGAGGAAGAGGGCTACATTGGCAATATCTTCCGGAGTGGCGGACCGGCGAAGAGCTATCATTTTGATCCATCCCTGACGCACCTCTTCAGGAAGTACACCGGTCATTTCGGTCTCTACAAATCCGGGGGCTATGCAATTGACACGAATACCGCGTGAACCCATCTCCTTGGCAATACTCTTTGCAAAGCCTATCATTCCTGCTTTGGACGCGGCGTAGTTGCACTGCCCGGCATTGCCGGATATACCAACGATAGAGGTCATATTGATAATGCTGCCGCTACGTTGACGTGCCATGACAGGCACTACAGCATGAGTGAAGTTGAATGCTGATTTAAGATTTACCGAAAGGATTTCATCCCACTGATCTTCGCTCATTCTCATCAGAAGACCATCACGGGTTACTCCTGCATTATTGACAAGTATATCGATTCTCCCGAAATCGGCCATTACCTGCTCGACAAGCTCGTGTGTCTGCTTAAAATCAGATGCGTCGGATGTATATCCTTTGCAACGCACTCCTAGAGCTGTTACCTGCGCCACGGTATCGAGAAAGTGCTCACTTTCGCTGCGCGCCGTAAATGCGATGTCTGCGCCCTCTTGGGCGAATTTGATGGCAATTGCCTTGCCGATACCTCTTGATGCACCGGTTACCAGGGCGATTTTTCCTTTAAGTAGTCCCATTACGCTATATATTATTGTTTTCTCTCCTCCAATTTGTCATTGTCCACAAGGGCGAATGCAAGTTTGCTTTTCACGCACAATTTTCCATCAACTGATCCTTTGGCCTCAGTAAAATAAACCATCCCCTTCTTGTCTACAAGCCTGGCGGTGGTCTCAAAAGTATCTCCTGGAAAAACAGAATTTTTAAACCTAACTCCTTCAATGCCCGCATAAAATGGTGTACGTCCCTTCAAATCATCTCCTATAAGCAACGCGCAGGCTTGTGCCATCATCTCGCAAAGTATCACTCCCGGTACTACCGGATGACCCGGAAAGTGCCCTTGAAGGAAAAACTCCTCTCCGGTAACATGGTAACTGGCGTGCGCCACATTGTTTTCATCAATTTCAATCTTATCAACGAGTATCATAGGTTCTCGATGAGGGATGAACTCTTTGATCTGCTCTCTTGTCATAATCCTGTGCAAATATAGTTAAAAAAGGTTTATAAATTTATCCTGCGTAAAGCTATACAGCCATTGTGTCCTCCAAATCCCAGGGAGTTGGAAAGCGCAATATCGGCCGCAAACTTGCGTGATTTGTTCGGAGTATAATCGAGATCACACTCAGGGTCGGGTTCTTGGAGACCTATTGTCGGAGGTACGATACCCTCATAGAGGGCCATTACGGAAGCAACCAACTCTACTCCTCCTGCACCACCCAGCATATGACCGGTCATGGACTTAGTGGAGGAAATAGCAACTTTGCGTGCCTCTTCTTCACCTAGGGCAAGTTTTATGGATATTGTCTCGGACTTATCGTTTAGAGGAGTGCCGGTACCATGGGCATTGATATGGATTTTCTCTCCCTTGCGGTATCCGGCCTCTTCTAGAGCCTGACGCATCGCCTCAGCTGCCGTTGTACCGTCCGGACGCGGTGCGGTATAATGGTAGGCATCGCAGGTATTGCCGTATCCGCACACTTCTGCATAGATTTTCGCTCCGCGTGTCACGGCATGGTTATACTCCTCAAGCACCACTATTCCCGCTCCCTCTGCTATCACGAAGCCCTGTCTGCGTATATCAAAGGGCAGAGAGGCCTGCAAAGGATCCTCCGAGCGGGATAGTGCTCTGCTATTGGCAAATCCGCTAATGGAAAGTGGAGAGACTGCTGCTTCAGAACCTCCACAGATGATGGCGTCGGCATATCCGTGTTTAACAGCTCTGAAGGCCTCACCTATCGAGTGGGTTCCTGTGGCACAAGCAGTTACTATCGGTAAACAAACACCCCTCGCATCGTACTCAATAGCTATATTTCCGGCTGCAATATTAGAAATCATCATAGGAATGAAGAGCGGAGACACCCATTTTGGCCCCTCTTGAACCAATTTGGTAGTTTCATTTACGAAAGTTTCCATACCTCCGATGCCTGATCCAATATAGACTCCAAGGCGGTCAGGAGCAATATTCTCCTTATTAAGACCGCTGGCTGTCATCGCCTGATTGGCCGCAGCCAGTGCAAAAAGTGCATATCGGTCATTCTTACGAGCTGTGGGGGGATCAATGCCGTAATCGCCGGGGTTGAAGCCTTTTACCTCTCCGGCAATCTTTACCAGAAGATTATCTGTGGGAAAACGCTCTATCAGCCCTATTCCGCACTTTCCTGCCGTGATGGAAGACCAGAAATCCTTCAAATTATTCCCAACAGGAGATATTACTCCCATTCCTGTTACTACTACTCTGCGTCCCATATCAAATGCATTTTGAGGTATCCTTAAGGAGCTCCCGAGCTCCATTTATGATATCGAGAATAATCTCTTTTGCCGGCTGGACCTTCTTAACCAGACCTGCACTCTGACCGGCCATAAAGCTGCCCATCTTCTCATCTCCATCCTTAACTGCTTTGCGGAGCGAACCGCTACCGAATTCCATTATAGCTTCGGGTGTCTGGTTAGGATCGTTCTCCATCTGAGCAAATTTCCTGGTGAAAGGGGTTTTTAAGGCGCGTACCGGATGTCCGAGAGTTTTTCCGGTAACGATGGTATCAGTATCGCCTGCAGCGATAACCTTCTGCTTATACACTTCATGGGCAGTACATTCGCTGGCAGCGATGAAGATAGTGCCACACTGCACACCTTCTGCTCCGAGCATCATTGCGGCAGCAAAGCCCCTGCCGTCTGCGATGCCACCCGCAGCAATTACGGGAATTGAGACTGCATCGCACACCTGAGGTATCAAAGCCATCGTATTCATCTCACCGATGTGTCCTCCGGCTTCTCCACCTTCTGCAACGACTGCCGCTGCACCCATTCTCTCCATCCGTATGGCAAAGGCTGCCGAAGCCACCACGGGTATCACCTTGACACCTGCCTCTAGCCACTTTTCCATATATTTTGAAGGCGAACCGGCACCTGTGGTGACAACCGGTACTTTTTCGTCGATTACATATTGCGCTATCTGATCCGCAATTGGACTCATCAGCATTATGTTTACACCGAATGGCTTGTTTGTCATTTTTTTGCATTTACGGATTTCCTCAAGGACCACATCCGCACCTGCATTGATGCTGGAGATGATTCCCAAACCTCCGGCATTGGAGACTGCACTGGCCAGAGCAGCATCTGCAACCCAGGCCATGCCACCTTGCAAGATCGGGTATTCAATACCCAATAATTCTGTAATTCTTGTTTTTATCATGATTTTCAATTTTTTGACCATTTAAGGAGACAGGCCCCGGCTGTGAAGCCTGCTCCAAATGCGCTCAACACAATGGTATCTCCGCAATTGAGTGTTTGGTTACGGTTTAGTTCATCAAGGAGAATTGGAACACTGGCAGAGGATGTGTTGCCATAATTCGCAATGTTGTGCGGAAATTTCACTTTGTCCTGGTCGAGCGATTTTCTAATTGTTTCAATAATACGGATATTTGCCTGATGCAGAAGATAGTAGTCCACATCATCATAAGTGATGCCATTCCCCTCAACCACTCTGCGAATATCGTTTAAAGATGCATTGACTGCAAGTTTGAAGACGTCCTGACCCTTCATCACAAGCGGCCCTCCAAACTCTTCCTTTGTAATGAATGGAGTCTTTTCGAGCTGCCTGATCTGATAGAGGGGGTCGATACTACTGAAGGAAGAGAGTGCAATGGATTTGAAATCATCTCCTCTTTTAAGGACTGCAGCGCCGGCACCATCCCCGAAAAGGACACAAGTGCTGCGCTCCTGCCAATCACACATACGAGTAGGTTCTTCGGCACAGACTACGAGGATGTGGTTAATGTCGCTTTTACTCTTAAAAAACGAGTTGGCAATATCCAGCGCATAAATAAATCCCGCACAGGCACTGTTCAGATCGAAACAGGGGCAGGTAGCTCCTATCATCCCCTGAACAATACAACTCAGTGATGGAGTAATGTACTCATTTACTACGTTGGAGCAAATTATGAAATCCAGATCTTCAGCGGAGATGCCGGCATCTTTCAATGCATTGTGGCAAGCTTCCGCAGCCAGATCCTCTAACTTTTCATGTGAAATAAGTTGACGTTGCTTTATACCGGTGCGAGTGGTAATCCACTCATCACTTGTGTCAAGAAAAGTGGAGAGCATATCATTTGTCACTGTAAGTGACGGATGGGCTCTCCCCGTTCCAATAATGTTCATTTTTAAAATTTTTTGAGTTTCGGCCGCAAATTTATTTGAGGACCGGCAAATGACAAAATGATTGTGGTTGTCAGTGACATTATGTGGTGGAATTAGTCCTATTTGGGGTAAAATTTTCGTTTTTGTGGCATCTTTGCTTATCTTTGAACTTTGAATTATACAGAATGAATAGGAAAATATCGGATTTTCTGCTTGAAAAAAGGCACCAGGTTGTTATGATTATAACAACTTTAATTGTTACAATAATAGTTCTCTTAATTATTGTGCCTTTTTCACCCACTGCCTGGCTTAAACTCTCAGGACCGGTATCTTTCTTTCTCACAGTCGGCTTTTTGGCGGTGGCAATTCTTATTCTCGTCATCTGTCGCATTTTTATGTGCAGACTGAGAAGACGACAGCAATTCCGCCTCTGGAGCTATTCTCTATGGCTAATTGCAGAATTACTTGTAATTGCTCACTTTTATGCCTATGTGACACTCACCTTGAGGAAATCGGATCTTATCGCAGGTGATTTCTCCTTTGCAACCCTATTGACCAGAGGTCTGGTAGGAGTAACTGCCATTCTTTTCGGTTCCAATACCATCTCCATCCTATGGTCAATCCAGCGTGACCAGAAAGAGCGTTTGAACATCCTTTCAACCGAATGGGAGAGGAATATACATGGCCAGGCGATATTGGATGGTAAACCGATAGCTGCAGGAGGAAATATTAACCCCATTGTTGATGTCGCATCACGGAGAAAAATTGCAAGTGAATCGGATTCGGACGATGATATCTCTTCATCTATGTACCCTGAAAGTGAGTCCAGAATCATCAACCTTTTTGACCATAATGGTATCCTTAGGTTCTCAATTAAAGAGTCTGACCTCTACTATATCATATCCCAGGATAACTATGTGCGTATCCACTATCTGAATAACGGAGAAATGACCAGCTATATGCTCCGCTGTCCTCTTAAGGTGATAGAAAAGTCTATCAAGGGCTCTTCGCTGATCAGATGCCACCGCTCATATATAGTCAACATATCCAGAATCAAAGTACTCCGTAGCGAAAAAGATGGTTTCTTCATTGACATGGATTATGATGGCATTGCAGAAATCCCCATTTCAAAGAGCTATTCCGACACCTTTATGGAGCATTTCTCAAAAAAAATAGCAGGGAAGGAATCGAGCTAGACCAGTAATAAATAAGTTTAAATCACTATAATTAGAATATGGAAAAAGATGTTATACTCAAAGCAATGCGAGAGGCAGACAAGCCTCTTTCAGCAGGTGAGGTTACCAAACTCACTGGAATTGATCGCAAGATAGTTGATAAAGTTTTTGCGGAACTGAAGAAAAGCGGAGAAATAACCTCCTCCGTCAGATGCAAGTGGACACCGGCAGAATAGTGTGTAGTATGTAGTGTGTACTGTGAAGTGTGAAGTGTGGAGTGTGGATTCTGAGTGAGGAATTAGATGTTGGCTATTTGCTGTTAGTTCTAGCTTCTAATTGACACCGTTGTTAGCATAGTTGCTCTACTAATAATCTTTCTGAATATAATACTAATATACTAGCTTGAATTGTGAAATACAAAGTCCTGGGCTAATTATTCTTAACCCAGGACTTTTAAATTTTACTAATTAAAACTTGGAACTTCCAACTTTTAATTCCTAACTCGAAACTCTGTCGCGGAAATCCAAACTCTGGACTCTTAACTCAAAATAATACTCAGAGCTATGTACTCAGAACTCTGAACTAATAAACTTACTCAGAACTACACACTCGGAACTCTGAACTGAGATACTTTGAAAATTACTTTTCAAAGTATCTCTTATATAGTCCTTCAAACGCCTGTCCGTGACGTGCTTCGTCTTTGCACATCTCATGAACTGTGTCATGTATGGCATCATAATTAAGTTTCTTTGCCTTATCAGCGATACGCTTTTTGTCAGCACAGGCCTCTGCCTCGGCTTCCATGCGTTTTTTAAGGTTGGTCTTCGTATCCCACACCACTTCACCGATGAGTTCGGCAAATTTAGCTGCATGTTCAGCCTCTTCCCAAGCTATGCGCTTGTAAGCCTCCGCTATCTCGGGATAACCTTCCCTGTCAGCCTGGCGGCTCATTGCAAGATACATCCCAACTTCACCACATTCAGCTGTAAAGTGATCTTTTAAACCGTTCCAAATCTCCTCGTCGCAGCCTTTCGCTACTCCGATCTTGTGTTCATCGGCCCATACGAGACCATCTTTTTTCTCTTCCACCTCCTTGAATTTGGAAGCAGGCACGCCGCAGATAGGGCATCTTTCAGGCGGTTCAGGGCCTTCGTGAATATATCCGCACACTGTGCAAATCCATTTCTTTTTCATAAAATCGTTGTTTTAGTATTGTTTATAACCATTATAAATTAGTCGACTTTGTGCATTACAAAAAATATGCCTTTTCATTGTTTTTCGCAGCATTACCATCAAAATAAAATAGAGGTGAATTCGTCACCTCTATTTACATTGACAATAGTAAACCGAAAGGAAACTATTTTACTCTGCCGGGATAGTGTTCAAGAGCTACTTCCAGACACTTGAGTGCGGCTTTGATGTCCTCTTCCTTAAGTACATATGCCATACGAATCTGATTGGTACCAAGTCCCTTTGTAGCGTAGAAGCCTGCGAGAGGGGCTACCATAACCGTCTGGCCTTCATACTCAAACTCCTCGAGCAGCCACTGTGCAAACTTGTCACTATCATCAACGGGAAGTTGTACCACTGCATAAAATGCGCCCATAGGTGTAGGAACTACTACACCTTTAATCTTCCTAAGTCCCTCAAGGAGAACATTACGACGATGGATATACTCGTCACGAACTTCCTTAAAATACTCTGCAGGAGTATCGAGAGCACCCTCAGCCGCAATCTGACCATATGCAGGTGAGCAGAGACGCGCCTGGGCATAACGGAGTACGTATTTCATCACCTCTTTGTTCTTTGATACGATAAATCCGATTCTCACACCGCAGAGACTGTATCTCTTGGAAACAGAGTCAAGAAGAATAACGTTCTCCTCAAGTCCGGGGATATGCATGCAGGAGAAGTGCGGTTCATCGGTATAGCAGAACTCACGGTATACCTCATCCGAATAGATAAAAAGTCCATGCTTTTTAGCAATAGCACCTAGCTCCATCAGCGCCTCTTTTGTATAAAGAGATCCTGTGGGATTGCCAGGGTTGCAAATAATGATACCCTTGGTCTTGGGAGTAATTTTCTTCTCAACCTCTGACATCGGAGGAAGTGCAAAGCCATCCTCTATCTTTGTAGTGATGGGTTTTAGGATAACGTCATTCTGCAGGGCAATTGCGTTGTAATTGGTGTAGAAGGGCTCGAACACGATAACTTCGTCATCGGGATTACAGGTGACTGCAAGTGCGATCTGGAGTGCCTCGCTACCACCGTTGGTAATGTTGATGCAGGATGTATCGATGTCGATATTGATCCCTTTGTAATACTTCACAAGTCCTTCGAGCAGACTCTTGTTACCTGCTGAGTTGGGATAAGCTACAAGTTTGAGCTGGTTGTTCTTTACAGCGTCAAGTGCCTCTTTCGGAGAAGCAATGTCGGGCTGACCGATGTTGAGGTGATAAACTTTAATACCTCTTTTTTTCGCTGCATCAGCATAAGGAACAAGCTTCCTGATAGGGGAAGCCGGCATCTTTTGGGCTTTTTTAGAAAATGTTAGCATATTGAAAATCTGTTGTTATTGTTATTAAATCGTTTACTTCTCAATCTATCTGCGAGCGCCATACTTTGCAAGTTCACGCATAAAACCTTCGATTTTTGGCTGAACTGCACTTGTGGGACAATCAAAATTGTTGACCAGAATGGCAAACTTAATGTGACCCTTCTTTGTCTTCACATAGCCCGCATAACATCTCACACTCGACAAGGATCCACTCTTGGCCCTGATAATCTCCTTTATTTCCTCTTTTTCTCCCTTTAGCACCCCTTCAAGTGTACCGGGACGTCCGGGACCGGGAAAACTCTCAAAGTATTGATCAAATGTAGCACTTTGTTCTTTATAAGTGTAAAAATTTGTGAAGAATCTTGGAGAAACATAGTTTTCTCGGGAGAGACCGCTGCCATCGTCCTGGTGAAGTCCGTAAGTGTCGACACCATGGTCTTGTAGATACTGTTCTACCGCCTCTGTAGAGGCATAAAAATAGGAATTGTCAACGAGTACTTTACCAAGCATCTTCAACATGGTCTCTGCAAAAAAGTTATTGCTGATGGTATTTGTCACATTTATAACCTCAATCAATTCGGGAGAGAAAGTCTCCACCAGGTATGTAAGTTTGTCCTGATCGGGAACGGCAATGCCCATCTGCCTGAGCGAAGCCACATCATTTACCCCAAGTGAAGGAATCCCTTTGCCTGTAAGAAAAGCATCGAATGCACCTGCACAGGTTGAAGGCCCGAACCTGTTGGAACGTGTAATTACCCTCTTAGGCATATCCACCGCATAAGTGCCTACAAATTTGGCTACCGGAGCAAGGTTGGTAACATAATACTCGGTACCGTCACGACTTTTTTCAGGTCCGGTGACAACTTGGTTGATATAGGTCATTTTGGGTGAATATGGAGGAAGCGGAGTGATTTTAACGGGATCACCCACTGTTGCCCCCGGCTCAATCTCAAAACGGCTGAGGTTTTCAGCGTAAGAGAGTCCTGAAGGACCGCTGCCATAATAATAACCGAGATTGCCATAGGCCCAGCTGTCAGGAATATTCTCATCAATAAAGAAACGATCATCACCTATGACACTGCCATTGATGCGTTTGATGCCGGCTTCTGCTATTGCGTCAGCCCATATACCGAAAATGGAATCTATAGGATATGCTATTTCATCCTGCGAACCGAGTGTTGGGTCACCTCCGCCGACAATATACAGATCACCATTCAAGGTACCGTCATCCATTATATGACCATCGTAAGCAACCTTTGTGGAGAATCTGAAGTCAGGACCGAGCACCTCGATGGCCACTCCCGTGGTAATGGTCTTCATGGTAGAAGCGGTCAGCAGTGGCATCTCCCCATTCCAGGAAGCTATATCTTTTCCATTTTCGTCCACAGCAAGAATAGCGACTGCAGCATTGACAAATAGAGAGTCGGTCTTGAGTTGTCGGTTAATATAATTCTGTACCCTGTTCTGGGAAAAAACAAGCGCCGGAAATAGTAAAAAGGCGGTGATTAGTCTTATACGCATAGTGTTGTGCTTTATTAAAGAGACAAAAATAGCAAAAAAGAGGGATTGTTTCAATAAAACAAGTAATTTTGTAGAATATAATTCAAAAAGCGGAGAGAGCACTAAAAGTTGCGGAAAACAAATTTAGATAATTGCTTTTCTACAGATAGTAGACCAAATAGTTTGAATATGACCAATACTGAAGCCAACAGATATGCGGCAAGAGGGGTTTCCTCATCCAAGGAAGATGTGCATAAGGCTATCGCCGATATGGACAAGGGACTTTTTCCGAAAGCATTCTGTAAGATTGTACCCGATTATCTGGGTCATGATCCGGAATATTGCGTAGTAATGCACGCAGATGGAGCAGGCACCAAAAGTTCCCTGGCCTACATTTATTGGAAAGAAACAGGCGACATGAGCGTCTGGAAGGGTATTGCTCAGGATGCGATAGTGATGAATACGGACGACCTGCTTTGCGTAGGAGTCACAGATAACATCCTGCTCTCCTCTACTATCGGAAGAAATAAAAGACTCATACCCGGAGAGGTTATCAGCGCACTGATAGGCGGTTCACAGGAGTTTGTCGGCAAAATGGCCGATCTCGGCATCGGACTGCTGCTCACCGGCGGAGAGACCGCGGATGTGGGAGACTTGGTGCGGACAGTTATAGTGGACAGTACCGTTTGCGCCCGTATGCGCCGCAGCGATGTTATAGACAATGCACGTATTTGCGCCGGTGATGTAGTGGTGGGACTGGCATCCTTCGGGCAAGCCACATACGAAGAGGAGTACAACGGCGGTATGGGCAGTAATGGGCTCACCTCCGCACGCCATGATGTATTTGAACACTCCATCGCCACCAAATACCCGGAAAGTTTCGACAACTCCGTCGATGAAAAATATGTATATTGCGGTAGCAAAGCCCTTACCGATATCGAACCTGAAACCGGCCTAACCTACGGCAAACTGGTACTCTCCCCTACCCGCACCTATGCGCCGGTAGTCAAGGAGATACTTGAAAGATACCGTCCGAAAGTCCACGGTATGGTGCATTGTTCGGGCGGTGCCCAGACCAAGGTGCTCCATTTCATCGAGGGACTAAAAGTAATCAAGGATAATCTCTTCCCTGCACCGGTGCTCTTCAGGACAATTCAACAAGAATCGGGGACAGCTTGGAGTGAGATGTACAAGGTATTCAATATGGGGCACAGGATGGAACTTTATGTTCCGGAAGAGATTGCACAGGATATCATCTCCATTTCCGAAGGATTCGGGATAGAGGCGCGTATCATCGGAAGAGTGGAAAAGGCTCCACTGGCTGAAGTCGAAATAATTTCAGAATACGGAAAATTCAACTATAGAAGATAATTATGAAAAAAGCACTGATTATCCTCCTCGCACTCTCTGCGGCATTATGTTCATGTAAGAAAAATGTCCGGCAGACGGCCATCAATCTGCCCATAGTTGACAGAGCCCTCTACGATAGCACCTCCATTTACTATGGAGATTTTGAAAAATATCCCGAAGATCTCAAGATGCTCCCCATCGGAGTATTCGATTCCGGTACGGGTGGATTGACAGTCCTCGAAAAAATTCTCTCTCTCGATGTTTTTGACAACATTACCGGCCAAATGGGAGATGATGACATACTCGACTTTGCCGGCGAACATTTCATCTATCTCGCCGACCAGGCCAATATGCCCTACGGCAATTATGACGCCGAAGGCAAGAGTGATTATCTTAGGGAACTGGTAATCAAGGATGCGCTTTTCCTTCTGAATGACAACTATTACGAAACTCAATTCAACAGGGAGTCCGATGGAATTAAACCCCGCGTAAAAATCATCGTTATTGCCTGCAACACAGCTACAGCTTATGGCCTGAAAGATATAACCTCGCTGCTGGAGCAGAGCAACACAGGTGTCAAGGTAATTGGAGTGATAAATGCCGGTGTAAAAGCCACGCTTGACCAATTAAATGTTACTGAAAGTGATGAACCCTTCGCCATAGGAGTACTGGCGACACCCGGCACAATCGCCTCCGGCGCATATCAGCGTACAATCGAAGAGATGTTAGCAGAACGCGGCATTAAAACAAATGTAACGATTGTAAATCAGAAAGGATATGGATTTGCCGAGGCGGTTGACAGCGAACCTGATTTTGTCAATCCCTCTCTCTATACACCTCGTAATTCATACAGGGGCCCCCGTATCGGCATGGGAGATGATTCCCTTGACATCAATCTGATGAGGATTTACAATTTTGACTTTTCCGGCAACAGAATGCTTTACAGAATGGATGCACAAGGACGCTACAGAGATATTCAGCTCAATGATGCCGTAAACTACGCCCGTTTTAACCTAGTTTCACTTCTGGAAAAGCACCGTCTGAGTGGTTCTACATCACCTCTGAGAGCAGTCATACTGGGTTGTACCCACTATCCTTTCCTGATAGAGACACTTTGGCAAGTCCTAAACGAACTTAAAAATATCAAAATCGAGAACCAATATCTCTACAAGCATCTCATTGCGGATGATTTCATTTTCATAGACCCCGCAATCTACACTGCAATTGAGTGTTACAACACTCTTCGCGAAGATGGCAACCTTGCCCTGCGTATCGGAGATCAGAAGGTATACGGATATATTTCCGTTCCTGACGGATTTCTCGACAGTAAGTACCTTACTCCCGACGGCAAACTTACATACGAGTTCAAATATGGCAGGGATGTGGATTCCAAAGAGATAACAACCAAACAGGTACCATTCTCCAAAAGCAATATAGACAGCAACAACCTCCTGCGAATCAAGTCACTGCTGCCCTATTCCTACGAACTTATATATCCTGCACTCTAATGATGCTAAGCGAGTTCATTACACCTGAAGAGATAGAATGCCTGGAAATCATTTCATTTTCCGGGGAAATCAGTGTGATATCGACTACCGGAAAGAAGTACAAAGAGGCTATAAAGCATCTGAGGGAACAAATTTTCATCGGCTTTGACACCGAAACCAAACCCAATTTCCACGCCAATACCCCACGTAACTCCACAGCATTACTGCAACTTTCCAGCGAAACGAATGCATATCTGTTCAGAGTGCAAAAGATAGGCCTCCCGCAGGAGTTGGCAGATATCCTATCAGATCCGGAGATCACTAAAGTAGGAGCAGCCATAACTGATGACATCAGAGGACTGCAGCATTACAGAGAATTTGAGCCACAAAGATTTATAGACCTGCA
>Ga0209510_1000662_pt1 | contig 44976 bp, 38 predicted proteins | sample BiotimSIPDNA_FD_185749 | JGI IMG/M metagenome (GOLD analysis project Ga0209510, IMG submission 185749) | Anaerobic biogas reactor microbial communites from Washington, USA - Biogas_R1 time_0 SIP DNA (SPAdes) (version 2) | ecosystem: Engineered > Bioreactor > Anaerobic > Unclassified | place...
TTTAAACCAATTACAAATAAACGTATGAAAATGATTCATGCAAAATCTGGCACATGATTGCTCTTTAGAAATTAACTAGCCTATTGTCAGTATAAATAACGTATATATCATTCGAATAAAGCAGGTCTCTTTTGTTTAAAAACACTTCTGCATGAAGCTTGGGGTGTTGAAATGAAAAGAAAAACAGGAACTTCTTTACTGGAATTGACTATAGTTATGATTGTTTTCACCGTTGTGCTGTCCGCGGTACTCTTGCTATATGTAGATTTATCTAAAAGATCCCAGGTAGCTCTCAGTAATGTCGAAAAGTATTCCGAGCTCTTCAAAGTTGACAGTATAATACAGACTGAGTTATCAAAAGCCGGTCCTAATATAGGAAAGATCACTCTTATAAAGGAGAGCGAAAGCTCGCCGGCTAGGGGTTTGAGATATACGGTTTCGATACCTTTCGTGACTGGAAAGGTCACGAAACAGTTCTACTTTAAGGATGAAAAACTCAAAATATGGGAAAAGGTCACTCAGCAGGTGGATTTCACTGATGGGGATGATTCTCTTGAGATGATTGACTCTACTCTGGAGAGTGGTGAAAGAGTAATATTCTCTACAACACCATTCGACAATGTAGATGTCGAGTTCGAATCTGTTGGGGGCGGATCGGTTTTCTACAAAATAACGCTGACCACTCCAGGTGGAGTTGAGATTCATAGATCTTCTGTAAAGCTAATTAACGTGAAGTGAGGCATAGATCATGAAAAAGGGTCTGTCACTGATGGAAATGCTGATCACGCTTGCAGTGGTAGCAATGATTATAGTGACTTTATTCCAGGTGTTTATCACAATACACTCCACTCTGAACAAGTCGAAAAGCAAAATGAGGGATTTTACACTGGTCAGGTACCAGATAGTCAATCAATGGGTTTCAGGAAGTATCGATAACCAGGATGTTCAGATTACAGTGAACGATTCTTTTTTTGATAAGCTGACAGATATGGGGGTCTCATCAGAATTACTGGGTAAACTCGAAAGTGCAATAGTCATAATGAACGTATATCATACGAGCTCTGGAGCGACATATACAGCTGTAGTACAGCAACAATAGGAGAGTGGACTATATGAGAAAAGGTTTAGTGCTGCCTCTGTCGTTGATAATAATGGCTTCCATTACGATAATAGCTGTTGCACTTCTCAACAGGACCTCTTCTACTACTTCGGAACTGTTTCAGAATATCAGTAAATCCCAGCTGCAAGTAGATGCGGGAAATGTGTTTTATGCCAATTATGGCTATCTGAGAAAAAAGTTCGCGGAAGAAAGTTTTTTGAATTTATCTACGAACAGCTTTTACATTTCAGTGATTTCGACTCCCTCATCCCTTGAGACTTTCTTAAGTCTCTTCGATAACAATACGCTTGAGAACCAGTCATGGAATACACTATTCAACAGGTTTTCTCAAGACAGATTCTTCAAACCCGGAAGTGATCTCAGAAGCATCTTTGAAGAGCTGACAGATGGAACCTTCGAAGACCTGGTAATGATTCCTGATAAATCTTCGCTAAACACTTATCTAGCGGTGGTTATAACTTCAAACGGAGCCATGAAATCATACTTTTGGGGCATTGTAAGCCCGAGGTACTTCAGCAACTGGTCGAGGTTTGTATTAGAAAGCAATTCAACAGCTCAATGGTTTCCCGGTTCAGTAATATATGGCCCTACTTTCCTGGGTTCGACGGGTCAAGGAGGGGCTGGAAATGGTGGACTGCGAATGATAGCGACTATTCCTCCTGGTTCCGGCAGTCTTTCCATTTACGGGCCGATTTTCAATGGTGAGATCTGGTATGAAAATTCGAATCTAGATTTGACAGGTTCATGGACCGGAAGAAAGACAATACGGGTCGATACAAATGGAGATGGAGTTTATGATGAAACGTATAACAACAAGGACTATGCAATACATGTAGAGAACGGTGAAACATGGATCTATCTTGGAGGATTCAATGAGATTATCGTTGCCGAAAGCTATTCGGAAATCAGTGGAGAATTAAGAGTAAAAGGTAAGATAGAGAATTTCGTGAACAACTCAACAGGGGAATTCAATGACCGTTTCATCCCGTGGTTCATTAAAGCCGGAAGTATGAAGGTTGGTCAGGAGACAATCACGGAACTTGAAAAACGATTCGAAGAAATGGAGGATTACTATCAAAGCCACTACTCAAATACGACATCGCTGGAAGACATGTTGAATGCACTTGAGAGAGGGAGCATTTTATCTCAGAATTCTCTTGGCCTCTACTTGAAGGATACCGAAAGAAGCTCCGGTTCTCAGGTCACTGAGACTGAAACGTTACAGCAAATAAGTTATGAGGACACGCAATGGCTTGAAACTCTTCTAATCAATGATAATGACTTCTTAGATGAGTTTGAAGCCTGGATAATTGATAATGATGACCGAAAACTATCTGCGAATTCCATTCTCGAGAAGAATGATAACATAACTGATGATAGCTTCACGTATGAGGAGCTGAGAGAGATCATCAGTAGCGGTCACGTAACGCTTTCAGTATATGAATCTCCGATCATTGAGGAAAGAAGAAACATTGTCCAAAGAGAAACAACCGGAAGCCTCATTATATTGGACAAGGCGAATAGTGTGGCTTTGTCGTCGGATGTTCTTCTAGGCTCTCCTCTAAACAGCCTTGTGGGGTCTGAATCCTTTGAGAGCTCAACGTCATATTCTGTGATTAGTTATCAGTGGGATAGGGAAGTAAGATCATCAGGTAGCAGCAATCAGATCAGAGAGCGAACTCGTGTTGTAAACAGATACCCTGTGGAATTCGAAACGTCAGCCATCGCTTTTTCTCTTAACTTCGCTGGATGGGAATGGAGGTTTAGTGGCAAGAGTGGGGCTTCTAAGAAGGGGTCCAAGTCATGGACTCTAAACTCAAATATCGAGGGACCTGTAACGGTAGCGTCATGGTCTGACTGGAATTATTCTGAATGGTCCGAATGGAATGTTATAAGTGGAAGTGGTGGCCAAGGACAAAAAGTTGCAGATGCAGATGTCGAGATGTATTTTATAACTCCATCCAGCGGTTTTTCTGCGATGAACTTCGATACTACCGTCATAATGAAAGTCAACTCGGACGATGAGGACGACTACCCTTCCTTTACAACCGAAGCTACCAGTTTCTTGAACAAAGGGTATTACGTGGTTGAAGAAGACATATCTACCGGTGGTTCAGGAATAACTGGAGGCATTGGAAAGACGCTCGGTAGAGAAGCTTCGGTAATAGACGGGAAATACACTATAAGATCTAAGCAGGGAGATATCAAGCTTTATGGCGACATTCTTTACTACGATATGTTGAGCGATAACACTTTTAGAGGCTATGTAAATCAGCCAGGACTGGAATTTGCGGCTGATTACGACCCAAACACTTCTGCGACCAACTTGAACGATATGATCAACCTGGTAGCTACTGATGGAAATATAATCATGCCTTTCCAGGATACTAAGGAAGGAAGAGATGCTATAAGTAATATAAAACTCTTCTCAAATCTCTTTGCTTTTGGTAAAAATAGCGGTCACAGTAATACGGGTCAGATTCTTATTGAAGATTACAATCGGTATAGCGTTAATCTCGGATACAGACATGTATTCGGAACCATGGTATCTGTGGAAGCAGGTCCCGCAGGTTCGGGGAGCAGCGGGTTTAGAAGCCGAAACTACTACGATGAGAGACTGTATGGAAATATAGATATGCCGTTCGGTTCGCCCGAATCTAATCTCCTTGAAGTGTTGAGCGTTTCAATGAAGTGATAACTGTTTGCCAGGAATCCGTCGATCTCGAAGTAAATTAAAGCCCCGCTGAACGGGGCTTTTTGGTTATACGTAGTAAGACGGGTTATCGAAGAGTTTGAAGAGGCCGCCGGTGTGGATGAATAGTACACGTTTTCCGGCAAAGCGCTCTTTAGAGATCTCTATCATTCCCCTGAAGGTCTTGGCGGTGTAAACCGGGTCGATGAAGAAGGCGGTCTCTCTTGCCAGTTTCTTGATCAATTCCATATCTTCTTCGGAAGGTACGGCGTACGCCGGTCCCGAGAAGTCGTCAGCTATTTCGATGTCGCTGTCTTCTACCGCCACTTGGATTTTGTATTCCTCCATGCCGCGAATTATTCTCTTTGTCTTTTCGGCAAAGAAAGAGGCCGGATCTTTCGTGACGTTTATTCCTATTACCCTTGTGGCGAATCCGTGCGATTTTATGCCCGCCAATAGTCCGGCGTAGGTTCCGGCGCTGCCTACCGCTATGAATATGGCCGGTATTTCGTTGAAATCCACCTGGAGAGCCATTTCATTCACCGCATCGAAGTAACCCCTGGCTCCGAGAGAGTTCGAACCTCCTTCGGGTATTAGATAGACTCTGTGACCGAGGCTTTCGTACTCTTTTTTCTTTTCGGCGAATATTTCATCTATCCTCGAGTATTCTTCTTTGGTCACGTAGTAAATATCGCTGCCAACAAGCATGTCAAGAAGAAGATTGCCCTGCGGCATCTGGTTGGGTTGCCCTCTGAGAAAGACCACCGGCTTCATTCCCAGGGATCTGGCTGCGACCGCGGTCGCCCTGCAATGGTTGGATTGTATGCCCCCGCAGGTGAAAACCGTATCGGCATTTTCCTCCTGAGCGGTCTTGAGAAGGTACTCTAGCTTTCTGATTTTGTTGCCGCTGGTCATGAATCCCGTAAGCTCGTCGTGTTTGCAAAGAACTTCGAAAGGAAGGTTGAGCGATCTCTCGACGCTTTCGAGTCTGTCGATAGGCGTTACCCTGTTAATCAGATTCAATTTCAACTTTTCACCCCCTTAGTCTCTTCATCTATATTAGAATCTATTTTGCACAGCTTTTCAATTCTCTCCAGCGTTGTCGGGTGCGAGTAGTTAAGCGCGGTGTACAATGGGTGAGGTCTGAGGTTGCTCAGGTTCGATGCCGAAAGCCTCTTCAGGGCGTCTATCATCGGCCCGGCGGTGCCCATGACTTCAGTCGCATAGCTGTCTGCGGCGAATTCCCACCTGCGGCTTATATAAGAGCCGAGCCATCCAAAGACCGAGAAGAGCGACATGACGAAAACTCCCGAATACAGCAGTGCGGTGAATTCTCTTTCAACCGCAAAGATCGTCTCTATGATCCCCGATCTTACCATGAACCAGAGTAGGAATATCGATAGTCCGGTAATCGCAAAAGATAGCACTGTTCCTTTGAGCGTGTGTCTGTATTTGTAGTGGCCGGCTTCGTGGGCGAAGATCGCCTCTATCTCGCTCCGGGAGTGTTTCTCTATAAGGGTGTCGTAGAGAACTATTCTCCTGGCTTTGCCAAACCCTGTAAAAAAAGCGTTGGTGTGTCCGGTCCTTCTGGAGGCGTCCATGACGAAGATGGATTTGACCTCGAAACCGGCCTTCTTCGATAGATCGAAGATAGCCTGCTTGAGTTGTCCGTCCTCCAGGGGTTTCAGCTTCGAGAAGAGAGGTAGAATCAGTACCGGATAGAGCAACCCCGACAGGAGCTGGAAGATGATGATACCCAATAGGAGGTAGATCCACCAGTAAGCGAGCTTCTCTATAGCCATAAGTGAAAGGGCCAGTAGCGGGACGCCGACCGCGGCCATGAGAAGGATTCCCTTTAAGCTGTCTACTATGAACGTAGTAGGTGTGGCTTTGTTGAATCCGAAGCGTTTTTCCAACACGAATGTCGAGTAAACGTGGAAGGGAAGCATCGACAGGTATCCGATCAGGGCGAGAATTGTGAAGAAGAGCACACCCTGCCATACGAAGCTTCCGGCCAGCGATACCGCGATCCTCTCGATCAGCGGAAAGAGCCGGAAGATACCGGCCGTGACAAACGCGAACTCCACCAGGGTTGAAAAGATATGTAATTCACCCCTCGCCTTCGCGTAGAGGATCGATTTCTCAACGAGATCCGGGGTGTAAACATCTTTCAAAACATCGGGTACCACGATCGACGGTTCCTTAGAGAAGCGGTAGTTCATGATCAGCAGTACCAGCTCAAAAGCCATGATTGCGTATATCCCTGTAAAGTAGAGAAAAGTAAAGCCTGCCATCCACTCACCTCGTAATAAATTCTACGATAAAACCTTCCTGGGTGCCCGATGATCCTGAAGTCGATATGATAACATTCAGAAAGAAGAGATGACACGAAAGGAGTTGCCGGGAATGAAGATCTCAAAAGAAGATGTGAAGAGGTTTTTGCTCTCCTACCAGAATTTGCTTCCTCCAAGGAGGCTTTCTGGGGGCGAGGGGATACTCGCCTTTGTCAGAAAGGTCGGCTGTTTGCAGTTCGACCCTCTGAACATAGCCGGGAAAAATACCGACCTCGTCCTCCAGTCGAGAGTGAAGAATTACAGGCCCGATATGCTTTACAGGTTGCTATACGAGGATAGAAAACTGCTCGACGGCTGGGACAAGAATATGTCCATCTACCCGATAGAAGACTGGCCTTATTTTCAGAGATTCAGGGAAGATGCGAAAGATCATATCAGGAGAAGCGAACACATAGACGAGGTACTCGAACAGATAAGGAAGGATATAGAGGTCAGGGGTCCGCTCTCCTCCCAGGACTTCGATTTCGATAAAAAGGTGGGCTGGTACTGGGCGCCCGCCAAAGCCTCCCGGGCCGCACTCGAGAGTATGTACTGGTGGGGAGAGCTCGTGGTACATCACAGGGCCGGAACCAGGAAGTACTACGATCTGGCAGGAAGACACATACCGCAAGATATTTTCGACAGGCTAGATCCCAACACGACCGAGGAGGCTTATCACCGCTGGCATATAAGCAGAAGGATCGACAGTATCGGCCTTTTCTGGTCGAGATCTGGCGACGCCTGGCTCGGAATAAAGGGCCTTAACAGCGCTAAACGGACTGCCGCGATAGAGGAAATGGTGCGCTCGGGCGAATTGATCGAGCTGGAAATCGAAGGGTTCGATTACCCGGTTTATACTTCGAGCGTTAATAGAGAGCTTCTCGATCGAAGCCATGAAAGTACTGGCGCTCCGGAAGCTTCTTTTATAGCGCCGCTGGACAACCTGTTGTGGGACAGGAAGTTCATAAAGAGCCTCTTCCAGTTCGAATACACCTGGGAGGTGTACAAGCGGCCGCAGGACAGGAAGTACGGTTACTACGTTCTCCCCGTTCTCTTTGGAAGGGAATTTGTGGCGCGTTTCGAGCCTGTTTTCGATAAAAAGAAGAGGGTATTGAATATCAAGAACTGGTGGTGGGAAGAAGGGGTTGTCGTCACGGAGGATATGAAAGAGGCCATACGGAAATGTACCGACGACTTCGCCGGCTTCCTCGGCGCGGAGAAAATAGCGACATAGTAGAAGCTCCGACGCTGCGCGTTCAGGTTCTTCGTCGGTTAAGGAGCGCGAGAAGAGGAGAGAGGAAGAGACTTAAGAGATGAGATCCGTTTAAGAGCACAGCGGGATGACAATCCCTTCCCGTCATGCCGGATCGTGATTTGGTATTCCGACCTTATGTACATAATACTTGACATAATGTAAAGTATTATGTACAATATTCACAGGTGGTGGATATGAAGAACAGGCTGCGGGAATTCAGGTTCAAGAACGACGAGATAACTCAGGAATCTCTGGCAGAGCTTGTAGGAGTAAGCAGGCAGACGATCATCGCGATTGAGAAGGGGCGGTTCAATCCTTCTGTCAAGCTGGCTCTCAAGATCGCGCGTGTGTTGCGCTGCAGAGCGGAAGACCTGTTCATTATCGAAGAAGGTGATTGATATGCTTCAAAAGACGTTCATCCTGATTTTCGACGTGATACTCATCTCGGTCGCACTGACACTTATTCAGACGGTCAGTCCATGGTTTTCCTTTCTCCTGACCGGACTTTTCCTCTTTCCGATTTTGAGAATGTCGGGCCTGATTAGAGATCTGGATGAAAGAGAAAAAGCCGTAGACAACCTTTCTTCGAATATCGCACTGGCTATAGTTTTTCTCCTTGCGATGTTCTACACGGGCATGGGATACGAGATAGGTACCGACTGTTTCATATCTTTCATTCTCATCCCCTTCGCCGCAAAAGCCATTTTTTCGGCCGGCCTTTCGCTTTCGCGGAATCAGTCTATCTCGATTATAGGCAGGACGGTGGGACTGATATTTATAGGGTTCGCTGTTCTCTCTCACGGTTTAAGTGTAACGACCGCGATTGAGATCATTCCAGGCGTAGCCATCCTGGCCGCCACGGAACTTTCGAAACGCTGGAAGTATTTCGGGCTGAGCTTTTTAGCCTTCATAGTCGTGGCCACGCTCGTTTACTGGAACAATTTCGACAGGGTGACTATGGTCACGGTCTATGCGCTTTTTGTGATACCCTTCTCCTTTCTTTTCGTAAGGTCTTTCAGTAAAGAATGAAGATGGTTGAGGGACTAGCGTTTGTATCGTAGATAATCTTCGATCATTCTGGCCGGGTCTCTGTAGATGAGATTCAACACGCTCACCCCGGTAAGCAGAGTTCTCATCGCGATCGGAGTCCCTTCAATAATTGTTGGAACGATAGATTAGCCACCTCGTACCCGCTCTTTTAACTTTCCACACGTATGTTTTTGTCTCGTTCGGACCGCTTGTGTAATCTATAACGGCTGTGAACTGGACGTCCGCTTCGGTAAGGGTTGCGTTGAAATCTATGTCCTTCTCGCTGATGAACGTGAAAGACACCACACCCCTTCCCGAGAACATTCCGTCGTAGGTGTTTTCTATCTGGGCAAAGGTTTTCGTAGCCGTATTTATGTGGGCCGGATCCGTATAGAGGCCCGCAAGCGCGGCTGGATCTTCCTGTTCCCAGTACTTTTTGAAGTTTTCGATCAACAGGACCACTTTTATAGAAGGATCGACCAAGAAGCACCCGCTCAAGAATAGTATCAGGAAAGCCCCAAAAAACGATAAAGCAACTAACGGTTTTTTCATGATGACACCTCCCTGCCGATATTGAAATCTATATCGGTATCGTCAACCGCTCAGTCCCCCGCCTGCTACGATGACATTTTACTCCTTTGCCTGTTAGAACCTTCCCTTCATATAAACTCCCGCTGGTGGTAATATAATTGCCTTATCGACGGTGAAGGACAGTATCATGCCCAGGATAATTTTCTTTGAAGCGTTGATATACGCCAGCCTGGCAACCAAGAACATGTTGAGCCAGTACTTCGATCTGGCAGGTTACTCTTCGGTCCAGATCGGTTTTCTTATGACCGTATTGCCCATCGTGTCGCTCGCATCCAGTCCCTTCTGGTTCAAACTGGGTTCGAAGATAGGCGAGAGACGTATTTATTACATCGTTTCGATCGCCACCGCCTTCCTCATCTGGCCGGTCTTCCTGGCCGGAGATTTCGCGACCAACCTTTTGTTCATGTTTGTTTTTTCCTTTTTCTTTTCGGGGATCGTTCCTATCGGGGATTCTTTGATCATGTCTAGAATCAAACTGACGGGCGGTCGATTCGACAGGATAAGGTTGTGCGGAACGATCGGTTTCGCCATCACTTCCTTCTGCCTGAGCATGGTTTTGGGCACTTCTTTCATATGGCTTTTCGTGGCAACTTCTCTGTTAGTCTCTATCTCGGCGATGACAATCGGCCTGAAAGACCACGGGACTGATGCTTTACGCGGACCGTCGAAGAAAAAAACGACCGACGGAACGCTTTTTGAGTACTCGATAATGACCGCCGGCATGTTCCTGGGCATAACTCTCAACTCGTTCCACAACTCCTTCATACCTCTTCTCACCAGAGAGAGGGGTATGGATGTCTCTGCCGTAGGCGTTATCTTTGCGATAACCGCGGTATCGGAAATACCCTTTCTTCTTTATGCCGACAGGCTGATATCCAGAATCGGAAATCTGGCCGTTCTGGAGATCGGTATGGGTGTGATAGGCGTCAGAATGATACTAATATCCTTCACCACGAGCGTCGTATCCCTGTATCTCGCCGAGACGCTTCACGGACTCACTTATATTCTCATGTACTATTCGCTTTTCGATTACATTCACTTCAGGTTGCCGAAGGAGCATCTGGCTTCTGCCCAGAGCGTTTTCTGGGTCGTAAGATCCGGTTTGACCTTTATCGCCGGCTCGATCGGAGGGGGTTTCCTGATCGAAAGGCTTTCGGTGACTCTGGCCTTCAGATCCTTCGGGGTAGCCGGAATGGCGGCGGCCGGTATCGTATTCTTCATCGGTCTGTTGAAGAGAACTAATTCAAGAGAGAAGTACAAAGACACCGCCGGAGGCTGAAATACTCCGGCTTTTGATGGTGTGAAACGTTGATTAACTTCTCGCGAAAGGAGTTGGCGCTAAAGGCTGGCTCCCTCTTTTATCGCTTCTACTGATTTCTCGACAAGACCCGTCTTGTTGTCTGGGGTCTTCCCATCGAAGAGCTTCGTCATGCCCTTCAAGAGGAATACCAGCGTAAGCAAGGCGTTGCCTATGGACGATACCAGTATCAAATAGTGTACCGGCACGCGGTCGACGGCAAAGCCGTAGATCGCCGCACCCAGAGGAGTCGCTATCTGAGCGAGGATGGATATTACCGAAAAGATTCGCGACCTGTAATTGGTGGGAACGATTTTTTGGAACAACGTGTTCAAAGGCGTGTTGACGAAAGCGTTGAAAATGCCCGTGACGAGTATAGGAAGGCCAAGAGCGGCGAAATACCGCCAGCTGGCCCAGCCGAACAGATCGATGAAATAAGGGAAGAAGAACACGGTCAGAAGAAAGAGTATCAGGGTTTCGGCCGTAAGACCCATCGCGAAGAGGTTGCCCTGTCTCTTCTTAGATAGAAGCGTTCCGAGTATCACGTTTCCTATGAGCACTCCCACGACCCAGCCCGATTGAAGAAAGCCGTACTGTTCACTGGTGAAACCCACGATTGTTCTGGCGAAAAACGGGAAGACCACCGAAAAGAAGGGAGATAGAAGGAAGTTCGAGAGCATCGCGAAAACCATAACGAGAATGAGGCCGTTGATCTTTCGCATATAGCGCACGCCTTCGACTACATCTTTGAATACGCTCTTCAAGGATATTTTGCCCTTCTCTGTAGTTTGCTGATACCTTATGAAGATCTCGCTGATCGCGGATGCGATGTACGAGGCACCATTGAGGATGAGAACCGCTTCTATTCCAAACATTCCGTAAAGTATCCCACCCAGTGCCGGGCCGATTATGTATGAGAGGGAGTTTATCGCTCCAAGTATCGAGTTACCCCTGAGCAGCTTGTCGCTCTCTATGATGTCGGGCAGCATCGCCGCGGTTGCGGGATCGAAGGAGATATCGAAAGTGGATATCAAAAGCTGGAAGATGAAAAGAACCGTTATGGTCAGACTGTTGGCGCCTGCCAGTACGGCCATCGCAAGAATCGCCGCCCCTCGCGCGAAGTCCATGTATACCATGATCATTTTTCGATTGAACCGGTCGCCCAGAACGCCAGCAACAGGGCCGAAGAGAATCCTTGGAAGCATGGTTATCACCATGAAAGTTCCCATGATCGTTCCCGAACCGGTAAGATCGAGTATATAAAGCGGAATCGCCAGAGATTGAATACCGCTTCCTATCAAGGATACCAATCTACCAATCGCGTAAAGCCAGAAATTTCTCCCGAGATCTTTCATACGATCACCTCAGATATATTTCTTATATGGTCCGATAATATCATAAAATATATAAATAAATCAAGTCCTATATAAATATTTTTTATATTACGGATAATTTTTATAGTTTTCAGTACTTTTCCAGAATTTACTAATAGCACCATAGTTCTCATTGTCGGCCATGCTAGACAGTATTTTCTGAAAAACCTTCAGTTAGTATGCTTCGGAAAAAACATAGATAAATAGCTAGAAGTGCAAAATACTCAAATATAAATTGAAAACTTTCAGGGAAGTAAAAATCGATTCAACGGCGAAGCGGTTTCCAGTTCAGCGGCTATTGAATTCGTTACCGGCCCCAAGCATAGCCAGGTAGTTTTTCACCGGTATGTAATTGGCGACCGTGTTACCCGTACCCAGAGCGTAGCCTCCACCCGGCGCACACTCTTCCAGCAGTTTCAAAGTGTGTTTTCTCACACTTTCGGGGTCGGCCTTGCAGAGAAAATCGACATCGACGCCCCCGAGGACGGCGATTCGCTCGCCCCATAGTTTTTTTGCCATAGAGACCGGCGTGATGATATCCTCGAATGAATGCTTGGCATCTATTCCGGCGGCTATTATGTCGTCCATAACGGTGGCCAGATTGCCGCAGCTGTGAAGTATGAAAGGTTTTCCCGCCGTGTGAACGATCCGGGCGATTTCACTGTACCAGGGGAAGACCAGTTTTCTGAGATGTTTGGGCGAGAAGATCGTGGCCGTCTTGTAGCCAAGATCGTCGCCGAAGCAGTACGCCCCTACGCAGTCAAAAGAGGAGATGATTCTGGCCGCACCTGTCAGTATCCTACCGATTTTCCCGACCAGCTCATCGACCAGCTCCGGCTCTTCGTAAACCGCCAGCGAGAACCTCTCGAGACCGAGAAGCATGCTCGCGTGCTCGAAGGGTCCTCCCGCGGCTCCGCCTATAATTTTCATGCCCGGAGGAAGACGTTCCCCAAGTTCCCTGAAGAGTTCGAAATCCAAAGACTCTTCCGGTTCCGGCCAGCGAGCTTCTTCGAGGTCTTTGAGAGACCGGATCGGACCGTCCTTTTCGTTCACCCATCTTCTTCTGGAGCGCCTGTAAAGGGCGGTGTCCTCGCTATCTATCTTGTCGGCGAGCGGGAAGCGGGGAATGAGATAGAAAGGCACATAATCGTACCCCAGCTCATAATAGAAACTCGCCAGCTGATCGAAGTACTTCCCGCTTTCACTACCGGGATCGGCCAGCTTGAAACCCATCACCTCTTCGATTATTTCCCTGTCGGCGAAGAGCTCGAAAAAAGGTACGCGCCCGGGCTCTTTTGCGCGCCCGAGTGCGTACAGCATGATCGAAAAATCCGGTCGGTGATACAAGACGATGCCTCCCAGGCTAGAAGCCAATCTATCTAAAAGCCCGAACTCTCCTGAAGAGAGTCCAGCTCTTCAAAGGTAAGGTTTCCGATAGTATAGCTCTTCCAGTCGCGATAATCGAAGTGCCACCACTCTTCCTGCAAAGGTTCGAAGCCAACGGAGACCATGGTTTCCCTTAGGAGCTCCCTGTGAGATCTCTGCAGGCTCGTGCCGCCGGGGTAATCTATGTACGACCTTTCAGAGAATTCGTCGTAACCACCGCCGAAATCGATAATCTCTCCCGTATTCAGTATGTATAGAGAGACATCGACTGCACAGCCCCTGTTGTGTCTGGAACCTTTCTGCGGATCGGCTACGAACTCTTTGAGGTCGTCAGGGGTCGCGTCCCAGAACATCTTTGTGACATACCAGGGTCTGTAGGCATCGTGGACCACCAGCCCGTAACCCATCGATCTCAGGAGCTCGCTCGCTTTCACAAGGGCGTGTGCGGCCGGTTGCTGGAGAAAGGCTCGCTCTTGTGAGTATAGGGGCACTCCCATGAAGTTGTCGTATCTGGCATAACGTATGTCCAATTTTATCGAGGGATCGAGCAGCGTCACTTCCACGAGGTCGTGCGGCAGAAAAGTGCCGGCTTCGACCGGTGGAGTCGCTTCCATAGCTGTCGGAAGCAGTTTGTCTATTGGTTCGACAGGTGTTATCTTGAAAACATCTCCCCCCTCCGGTCCATAGAATTTTCTCCTGAAAACCTCTCCTCCAGCGATGCAGCTTACTCCCATGCCGGATTCGTCTCTGTCGAAAGTTATGATCGTGAATTTGAAGGGATTGGGTTCACATAGATAGTTATCCTCACATAGCTCCGCACATTCGACCGGCAGATATCTCGACCTGTTGAAGATGAGTTCCCCGTCGCTGCTTTTCAAAAGCAACTGGAGCGAGGAGTCAATCTCTCTCAAAAAGAAGTGTGTCTCGTTCCCTTCGTACCTTCCAAAGAGCAAAGAGGCGACTCCCTCTAAGACTGTCGAAACGGCGAACAGGGAAACTGCCAGCAAGAGTACAAACAAAAGAACCAGTCGTTTCATCTTTCCACCTCCAGGCCAAATAAATCTATCTATACGGGATAGGACTTATCGGAGGGATTGTCGAAAGCGAACCTCACATATTGGAATCTATCGCTTCGAACCTCTCGAACATATAGTTAATGTAACCCTTCACATAGGATGCGGTTTCTCTGAGAATCTCCACGGTCATTTTATCCAGTTTTTCTGTCTTGCCTGCCTTAACGAGTTCGTCGAAATAGCTCTTTCCTAGCCAGACTATTTCTTCCGTCTCGAGTTCGTCCTTCATGAGATGCTTCAGTTCATAATAGACGGGATTCAACTTTCCTCTCGAGAAGCCTCTCAGATCGACGGCTGCCTGTTTCGGACTCTTTATGGTCTTCGCCGGGACTTCGTCTATGGCCTTGACCAGTGGCCCATACTGTCCCCAGAGCAGGTAGCCGCCGTAGAAGTCGTAAGCGAAGTGATACTTGGCAAAGACGGTCTGCCATTTGTCCATGTTGAACGGCAGCTTCAGCAGTTCGAATAAAGGCGCGGGGAAAGTATGAAAGGGCTGCCCGACATCTTCAAGGTAATGCATCGCCCTGGCCATAAACCTGTAAGCCCAGTAGTGATCTCCCCTGCCGTAGGCCAGTTCGGAAAGGTCGCTGAAATACTGTACCATGTCGGTAACCTCTCCAACCCTAATAAAGCACAGCAACCTGTATTCCATATGACGGATGCCCTGACTGTCTCCCAGGAGTTTCTCAATCCCCTCCATAGGCAGTCCTTTGTCCATACCCATGTCCGGTTCATAAGCATAAACGGAAAGAATCTGCCACACAGGGGCGGTATTGTTCACCGGCTCGGGATTGGGAAAGACCGGAATGAAGAGATCGATATCTTCCTCCGGCATGTAGTTTTTACCCAGATAATCGTAGAACCCGGTTATTGCGGGATTGTAGGGATGGGTATCCACATCGGCGTATGTATAGGGCGTTATTTGCACATATTCTTCTAAAGGCAAGGAAAACCTCGAGACTATCGTATAGGTCAGTGCATCGTGCCCGGACCAGGCAAATCCCAGAGCGGCTAACATGATAAATAAAAATAAGATCGCCTTTTTCATAATCAACACCTCCGGATTCATAATAGCAGAAGGATAGAGTTTTTTTGCTTAAAACTCCGGGTTCACTGCAAATAGTTGGTTTTAGCGGAGAGTGATGTGCACTTTTGTGAGTCTATCAAATTGAAGCCCCGTTTGTTTTTGTACGATACAATGGTTGTATCTGCTAGTATTTCAGATAGAATCTTTCAAGGGAGGTGATCGGAATGTCTTCGAATGAAGGGAGAGAAATTGCCGGGGTTTTTCGAGGTTCATTTGCCATCCGGGGATTCGAAGATATAGAGTTCAACTTTCAACTCTTGAGGTCGCTTGGAGCGGTTTCCTACGGTGGAGGAACGGTCGGCGAGATACTATCGATCGTGCCGGCTATAAGACCTGAAGAGCCCGAAACCTGGGTGACACAGTTCAAGGATCTGGCCATCAGGGCAAAGAAACTGGGGCTGGATCTCATGCAAAAGGGCAGAATGAAGAGCGCCCACGAAGCTTTTTTGAGGGCTTCAAGCTATTTCAGGGCCGCCGAATATTACGGAGACCCGAGGGACTCAAAAAACAGATATATAGGTATGGAGAGCAGAGATTGTTTCATATACGCCTTCAGAACGGCAAATCTCGAGTTTGAAGCCGTCAGGATACCTTACGGAGACGATTTCATTCCCGCGTACTGGATCTCGCCGCTTACACAAAGCTCTCAGACAAAAAAGAGAACCATCATGATGATGAGCGGCTTCGATGGAACCTCCGAAGAGATGTATTTCCAGAGCGGGGCCGCGGCACTGAACAGGGGTTACTCGTTGTTGCTTTTTGACGGGCCGGGTCAGGTGGGTATGAGGAGATTCTCTACCGAAACGCCTTTCAGAGCGGATTTCGAAGTGGCCGTGGCGAAAGTGGTAGATTATCTGCTCTCGCGTGGCGACGTTGATCCCTCGAAGATCGCCCTTTACGGTATAAGCCTCGGTGGATATTTTTCGCTGCGCGCGGCGGCTCATGAACCTCGAATCAAGGCCTTGATCTCAAATTCACCCATAACGGACATCTACAAATACATGATCGGCGTGGCCGGCGAAGGGGCCATGAACTCATCACAGGACATAGGGCTCGACTATATCGACGAAATCCCAGCGGAGTATCTGAGCAAGGGTAAGAAGCTCCAGATTCTCAATATCATTCTGCGTTACGGAGAGAGGTCGATGTTCGCAGCCTTCGAGAGAATGAAGGAGTTCACTGTTGGCGAGGCGATAAAGAACATACGCGCACCCTTCCTTGGAATGGTAAGCCAGGGCGAGGGACTCGGCGCAATGGGACAGGCAGAGGAAGCCGTCAAAGGCGTTTCCGGACCTTCGAGCCTGAGAGTCTTCACAAAGGACGAGGGGGCGGACTCTCACTGCCAGCTCACCAATCTCCCCCTCTCCAACGCCGTCCTTCTCGACTGGCTGGATGAAGTCTTCGGAGTCAGGTCGTGAAGAGGATCGGACTGCTGGGAGGCATGAGCTGGGAATCTTCGTTGGAGTACTACCGGTTGCTCAATGAAGCCGTCAAAGAGAGACTTGGCAGTCTCAACTCGGCCGATTGCGTGATGGTCTCTATCGACTTCCAGCCGGTGGCCGATATGATGAAGCTCAACAACTGGAAAGGGATCGCCCGTGTTCTTGAGGATGTATCGAGAGATTTGAAGAGAGCCGGCGCCGACTTTCTGGTGATATGTACCAATACGATGCACCTGCTGGTCAGGGAGATTGAAGATGCGTCGGGATTGAAAGTCCTTCAAATCGGGGAAGCCGTTGCGGAGAGAATAACCGCGGCCGGCCTCAAGACCGTCGGACTCCTCGGGACGCGCTTCACCATGGAGAGGAGTTATTACCGCAACACTCTCGGCAGACACGGGATCGAAGTGATCGTTCCTCAAGAGCGAGACAGGGAGAGTGTGGACAGGATAATCTTCCAGGAGCTCTGCAGGGGAATCTTCACTGAAGAGTCCAGAGAGAGCTATAGATCGATAATCTCGAAACTCCAGAGTGAAGGAGCCAGCGGAGTGGTGCTAGGTTGTACCGAGATACCACTACTCATAAAGCAGTCCGACGTCGAGATTCCCGTTTTCGACACCACGGCGATTCACGCGGCTGCAGCGGTGGAGTTCGCGCTTGCGGACAATTGAATTTGCAAGTCTCTCCTGAAGAGAAGAAGCAGAATCTAGTAACCTATAATGTAGTACTGTCTAATACAAAGGAGGTAAAACTTATGAGAAGAACTCTCCTGCTTACGCTGGTCATATTGCTTGTATCTGCTATGGGCCTGGCCAGTGTTTACAGCAACGCATCCAGCAACAACCTTGAGGGAGTAAAGGAAGATCTCAAAAGTGGTGGCAATATAAACGAACTGGGCTATAACAACAAATCGGCTCTCATGACGGCCGTCGATTACGGCTATGCTGAAATCGCCAGATTTCTCATCGAATCCGGTGCAGATATTTTTCTGATAGACAACGATGGATTCACTGCCCTGCATTACGCTGCCAGAAAAGGACTGACGGAGATCGCGAAACTACTCGTCGAAAGAGGTGCCGAGATCGACAAGTACCCCGACAGTTCAAAATTTTACGCCGGTTATACCCCACTGATACTCGCCTGCGACAGTTCGAGGGACGATAAGACTCTTGAAGTAGTTAAGTACCTCGTAGAAAAGGGAGCGAACCTGGAGAAGGTCGAGTTCGCTTTCAAATCCCCGCTGACGGCAGCTGTCTTTGCAAAATCCACAAATACGATAAGGTTTTTGCTCGAGAGCGGTGCCAATCCGAACAACGCGCTCAACGACGGTAGAACGCCACTGTATCTTGCCATATCGGAAGGGTTACCCTTCGAGGCCGTGGATGTTCTTCTGGCAAAAGGCGCGGATGTATCGCTGGGAACTGAGTACTATACTCCCCTGGGGCTGGCCGTTTCGAAGTCTAACCATGATGTCACCAAAAGATTGATAGACTTCGGCGCCGACTATTTGAAAGTCGATTCTCTGGGTAACACCATACTGCACAACGCTGCACGCAGCGGCTCGACTAAGAATATAGAGCTGTTTGTCGGGTTGGGAATCGATATCAACTCCATAAACATGGAGGGAGATACGCCCCTTCACATCGCAGCCGAGCGTGAATACTTCCGCAATGTCGAACTCCTGATATCGCTCGGGGCCGATGTTCTGGCAAAGAACAACAACGGATATCTACCGCTGCATATACATCTGGCTGTATATAAAGAGAGCAAAGATACTATCGAATTGCTCCTTTCGAAGGGAGTGAGTATAAACCAGAACGAGGTCGAGTTCGGATTTTCGCCGCTACACCTCGCCGCAGGGAATGGCATGCTTGAGATGGTTAAATTCCTTGTTGAGAAGGGCGCCGACATATCCATCCAGGCGGATAAAAAGATCGCGCCCCTGCACATGGCTGTGGGAAGATACGGTAAAGTCGAGGTTATCGATTACTTGCTGGAGAAGGGGGCGAATATAAATGTCGAGGACGAAGACGGCAAAATTCCCATCTTCTACGCAGTTATTGAGAAAAACCTCGAGGCTGCTTCTCATCTGGCAGAGAGAGGGGCCGATATAAACCATGTGGATTTACTTGGAATGACGACCGCACATTATGCCGTTCAAGACAAGTGGGACGGTATAGAAATGTTGAAGATCCTTCGCCAGTTCGGAGTACCTGTGAATATAAAGGATAATAGCGGAAAGATGCCCGAAGATTACGCCGCCTCTGAAGAGATAAAGGAGTTTCTGAGATCTCTTTACTGATTGTGGCGGGTTCTACGTTCGAACGAAAGTAATTCAAAAGAACTGGAGAGCAGGAAGAGCCGTCCTTGGGAAACCTGAGGCTAGAGGTAAGAGGCGAGAGGCTGGAAGGTCGATAAGATCTCGACTTTCTTACCTCTGACCTCTCCCCCTCTTACCTCTGTTTAGAGACAGACGAGATTAGATCCCGTATAAGAACACTACGGGATGACACCAAGGGAACATTTCAGGGCTGGCTTCTCACGGCCAAAGCGAGAGAGTCATGACTGAAGATCCTTGATTTTTTGAGAATACTGTCTGGCCTTTTCCTCTATCTGTAAGGGCGTTCCCTTCGTGAGGTCGGAGCCGATTCCGACAGCTGCAGTGCCGGCTTCGAACCATAGATTAATATTGTCCAGACTGACGCCGCCTGAGACCACACATCGGGCCTCCGGGAAGGGACCTCTGAGAGACTTCACGAACGCCGGTGTGAGAACGTCTCCCGGGAAAACCTTCACCATCGAGAGTCCGAGGCCGGTTGCCTTTACGTACTCCGTGGGAGTCATTATTCCAGGAAGATAAAGAACCTCCATCGCCCTGGAGTGTATCGCGAGCTCTTCAGAGAGATGGGGACTGACCACGTATCTCGCGCCGCTGCGGATGGCAAGGTCGAACTGTCCGTCCGTAAGGACCGTTCCGGCCCCAACGTAAGCCTCCGGAAGCTCCCGCGAGATGATCGATATAGCTTTTTCCGCATCGGGTACAGTGAAGGTTATTTCGAGTATTTTTATACCTCCACGATAGCAACTCCTGGCGATCTCTACACAGCGGTCCACTGAATCGCTTCTGATCACGGCCATTATTTTTTCCGATTGTATTATCTCTTTCATGCTCTCCTCCATTTTCTTCATAGAACAATTCTTCCAAAGTTCTTCAAAGTCTCGAGTACCCTGAGAGTGAGGATTGCGACCCATTCGTCCCACGCAGGAGCGAGGTCTCCGTCGTAAATGCTCTTTGACCATGTGGGTTTGATTCTGCCGTTGCTCTGAAGAGTCTGTACGTAGCAGTCGAGGTTCTTCTCTATAAGTGCGCCATCGATGCCGAAGGTTCTGTCCGGCCCGGTGGCAAAATCGAGGGGCCGCGCCGTGTACTCGCTTTTCCACTCATCCTCGTCACAGCAGGTGAGACTGTTCACCGCCTGAACGATTTTATCCTCGAGCCTGCCGGCCCTCTCCATATCGAGCTGATGATGGAGTCTCTCGAAGCAGAAAATTTCGTGGAAGGAACCGAATTCCTTCATTCCGTTCAGGTATTCGATGGCTTTCTCGATCAGCGCATCCACATTCAGAGACGTGTACTCCCTATAGCGATGCAGGTAACCTATGATTTCAGCCGTTGGGTTGCCCCAGTTTATATCTATCGACGACATGCCCTTTTCGCTGTCGAAATGCCACCAGGGCGCATGGGGAAAATCGTTAACGCTCTCCGGCACAGATAACCAGCCCATTCTGCCGGGTATGAAGGTCTTCTCCAGATATTCTACGGCCCTGGAAATCATTTCCCGCTTGGCGGTGCTGTCGTAACCGAGTTTTGTGATAATCTGAAAGGCTACCGATGTTGCCATCGGTGAGGAGTATGGAAGTCTGAAGTCCGGTTCGAGTGCGTTTCCAAAGCCACCGTCTTCGTTCTGGTATCTGGATAGCTCCTCGATCACCTTCTCGCCCGAATCATCTTCGTACAGATAGGAGAACAGCTTTTCTTCAAGATCTCTGCCGTAATCCTGCATGAAATACTTGATCTTCCAGAGATCTTCTTTTCTCAATACAAGCAATTTTTCGCCCTCCTTTGGTTTCCGGAAATCGTTCAGTGCACGAACCATTCGGCCAGATTGTCGAACAGTTCTCCACTTCCCGGCACCGGTCCGTTCAACTCTTGCCTCCAGAACGTGATCTTCTGACTATAGGATACCACTACGATCGGCATATCTTCGAGCCATAACTTCATAGCCCCCAGGTAGTACGGGATCCTGTCCTTCCAGAGGCCCTCGGTGGCCGCTTTTCTCTCTATCCTGAACAATTGTGGATTTACATATCCCACTTCCCAGCCGGTTTTTAAGTCGTCGGCATTCTCCACCGTCCAGGGAGTAATCTCAGGATAATCGAATGCTTCAACTCTGAAAAAGGCCAGCTCATAATCGGCCGAATATACGTCGCCGAGCAGACTTCCCCAGTCTAGTCTCTCCACCTTCAGATCCACTCCGATCTCCTTCCACATCTTCACGAGCATATCAGTGAACTTCTTATCGACTCCCTGGTGAACCTTGATCGTAAGTGTGTATCCCTTTCCGTACCCGGCACTCACAATGAGTTCTTTTGCCCTTCCAGGGTCGTAGGGAAACTCCCCGATCTGCGACAGGAGTTCCTGAAGAAAAGCTGTTCGGACATCTATGGGCAGAAGAGCTGCGGTAGAGCCGATCCCGATCGTGCCCGACAGTTTCTCGACATCCAGAGCCATTCTCAAGGCCTTTCTCAAAGAGCTCTTAGAGAGAAAGTCGTTCCTGTGATTTAGAATCAAAGCATAATAAGAACCGTCGGGAGTGAATTCGTACCTGTAATTTCCATTCTTTGCGTCGTTTATGAGTTCTGTCGTCGCACCTTCTTCGTTGAAGAGCATGCTCAGTTCGCCCTTCAGAAACATCTCTATCCTCTCTTCCTGATCGGCCTCTTCTATCAGTCTTATTTCGTCCAGAAGAGCATGCTCGGGCCACTCAGCGAAGTATAGAGGGTAGTGTTCCGACCCTTTTCCGCCGTGCCATTGTGGATTTCTCTTAAGTATGATCTTTCCCTTCTCGCTCCCCTCTGCCAGGTAAAAAGGTCCGGAGGTGGCCTCCAGGGGAGGTTTACCTGAATACTGGCTGACAGCCACCTCTTCCGGTTTCAATCCGAGCTTCCCTTCGTATATGTGTCTGGCCAGTAATCCCGTCCTTAGATAACCGGTGAACTCGGGAAATGGTCGATTGAAATAGAAAACGGCGCTTTTGTCATCCAGGGTTTTCATCTCTACGTAAGAGAGATCGTTCAGAATTCCGTAGAGTTGCGAGTCCTCGCTAACTTTCCAAACTGCCAGCGAGTATTCTAGATCATTCGTAGTAATCGGAGTTCCATCGAACCAGTGGATCTCGTCTCTGAGTTTTATATGCAGTTCTTTATTCCCGTCTCTCCACTCCCACCTTTCTACGAGCGAAGGCTCGATTCTATCCCCGCTCAACTTCCTGAAGAGGGGGTCCTGAGTGGCAGCCGTTACCCAGATATCGCCCCGGACCAGCTCAAGGCCGGGCAGGAAGTGGCCGGTAGTATCTATTGGGAGAGAGATGGATCCACCGGATATTTCTTCGAAGTCGAACCGGGAACTGCTGGATCTGACCGTCAAATCTCTCGCGAGTAACGTAGCGGCGAGCAGTACGAGTAAAATAACTGTCAAAAATTTATGCACGGGCAACCTCCAGAACATTCATCAACACAATTATATCGAAATTACCCGCTCTGTGGAAAAGAGTATTTGAGTATCGGGATACGGGAAAGAGCGGATTCTAGAAATTGACTGACATCTTTCTAAGATCGTTCAGTCTTCTGGTTCTTTCGGAGTAATAATGAAAGATATTTCAATAACGCGGGCAGGTTATTTATTGTCGGACTAAATAAGTGTCAAAAAGTAAATCCAGCTTCAATAATATTTAGGAATAAGCTTTGGATTTCTCCATAGTTTGTGCTATAATCAGTCAAGCGAAAGAGAAACTATTCGAAAGGAGGCGTAATAGAATGATGATGAGACTTAAAACCGGATTTTTCACCACCCTTAACAGGGTCTCCGGTGATGCCGCATTCTGCCACGCCTTCATCCGTCGTGTGAGGTATAAAGACGTATAACCATAGACGATGTTTGAAGGACCGTGGCGAGTAACAGCCACGGTCCTTTTTTTTATCAACCATTTCTCCAGGAGGTGGAGTTATGTCAGTTAAGGTAGAGGTCGAAAGAATCGAGAAAGTGGAGCAGAAGAAGATTCAGAGAAAGCAGAGAGAGAACGAGGTTTTTGGTCCTTACTGTTTCTGGCTTTGAGGAATGAAACGGGGACCATGAAACCCGGCTCGAAAGTACAGGGGGTGAAACAATGAAAATAGCGTTAAGCGGAGAGATTAGAAAGGACCGTATTAGTTGTAGTGTTGTACTTCCACCCTTCATAGATAAACCGGATAGTCTCATGGAGTTTCCCCAGGATAGTCGCCAGGAGGTGGCGTGATGAAAAAGATTTATAGAGGTTCGAGAGAGATTTTCATAGATGGAATAGTTGAAAGACAGAAAGTTGAGATCGAAAGCAAGTTCAGCAGACCTCATTATCTTTGATGGAGGTGCGAAATGGCCGACGCGCTTTTCGCAAATAACGTAGTCAAGTTTTTCAAAAAGAGCAAGAAAGAGATCAAAGCGCTAAAGGGAGTAAGTTTGAGGATAAAAGAGGGAGAGATCTACGGACTTTTAGGGCCGAACGGCTCGGGTAAATCGACGTTCATCAGGATCGCTTCAACTCTTTTGATACCCGACAGGGGCAGCGTATCCGTCTTCGGACACGATGTGGAAAGAGAGCCGGGAATCGTTCAAAAGCTCATCAACAGGGTTTCCGTTGAGGCGAGTTTCTTCAGAAAACTGTCAGCCATAGAGAACCTGGCCTTCTCGGCCGGTCTCTATGGCATTTCGAAGAAAGAAGCCATAAAGAAGATCTACTATCTTTCCGAACGTTTCGGTCTGGATGAGAAGAGATTGAAAGATCCGCTGGAAGACTTTTCAAGAGGTATGCAACAGAAAGTCGCCATCGTCAGGGCCTTCATGACCGAACCACGAATGCTTCTTCTAGACGAACCGACCACGGGACTCGACCCGCGAGCCAAGAAGGATGTACAGTCACTCATAAGAGACGTGAAATCAAATATGAACACGACCATGCTCCTGACCACCCACGACATGCAGGAAGCCGAAAAGCTCTGTGATTATGTGGGAATAATTCACCTGGGCAAGATCGTTGCAGAAGGGAAGCCGCAGGAGTTGAAGAACCAGCTCAGAGGGAAGGTGGACAACCCGACCTTCGAGGATGTCTTCATGGAATACACGGGAATGTCTCTTGAGGATGCGCAGTACCAGGAGGTAGAAACGGCATGAGTTCGCAGGCACTTGTAAGAGAGCTGAGGGCCTCGTGGGCCTTTATCGAGAGAAACTTCAATTTCACCAAGAGATACTGGAAATGGGAACTGGTCTTTTTTGTGTACACGATAGCCAACTCCGTAACCATGGGTTTCATAGGTAAAGGTATCGAAGCCTTCTCCGGAACGAAACTGGATACGAGTTATCTTATACTGTACATGCTTTTAGGATCGATCCTCTGGGGTTATCTTTCCATACTCTTCGAGATAGTTGCCGAGACGGTTGCCTGGGAGCGCTGGGAAGAGACTATAGAGTACACCTTCATGGCCCCTGTGAGAAGAGCGACCCACCTTTTGAGTACCTGCGGTTACGCCATACTGTACGGGATTTTAAGGAGCGGTTTGATTCTGCTGGCGGTATCGATCTTCTTCGATCTGAATCTGGAGAAGGCCAATCTGCTTTCCGCGGTCGGTATCCTGGCGGTATCCAGCTTCTCTTTCGTGGGTCTGGGGATAGTCGCGGCCGTATTGCCGCTGATATCGCCCGAGAAGGGAGCCCAGGTAGTTCACATATTCCAGGCGCTCCTTCTGATGTTCTCGGGGGTCTATTACGAAGTCGACGTGCTGCCGCAGTGGATGCAGCAGGTCGGGAGGTTGTCTCCCGCGACATATGCCTTGAGAGGAATGAGATCGTCGATACTCGAAGGCAAGGGCATGATCGAAATGTGGGGAGATATATGGCCTTTGATCCTTCTGGGAGGGTTACTCCTTCCGTCGGGGCTGCTATTTTTCAGGAAGATGGAGGGCTGGGCCAAACGGAAGGGCGTTCTGAAGAGAAGCGGATAGCGATGAGAGGATTGATTGAGAAACCTATTGCGAAAACGTGAACTTCTCTTCAAACAGCTGGATACAGGCCTGGACGACTTTTCTGTCGAAAAGGATATCGACTCCGGCCGAAATCTCGTTCAAAGCCTTCTTGAGACCCAACGAAGACAGGTATGGCCTGTGTGAAGACATGGCTTCAACCACGTCTGCCACAGCTATTATCCTGGCCTCCAGAGTTATTTCATCTCCCTTGAGGCCATCGGGATAACCCGATCCATCCAGCCTTTCGTGGTGCTGTTTAACGATAGTGGCGATGGGCAGGTCGAAGCTCATTTCCTTCAGCAGATCGTAGCCCGTTACGGGATGCAGCTTCACTAGATCGAACTCCATCTTCGAAAGCTTTCCGGGCTTTGAGAGAATCTCGCCCGGAATCGAGATTTTGCCGATATCGTGAAGCATAGACGCGATCCTTATGAGCTGAACTCTGCTTTCTCCGAGATTCAGTCTTTCCGCTATGGCGCACGCCAGCTGGCTCACTCTCCTCTGGTGACCGGCGGTGTACGGGTCTCTAATCTCAACCATTCTCAAGAGTGTGTTGAGTAGAGTGAGCATACTCTTCCTGATGATCTCTTCGTTGTTTTTACGCTCGGTGTTGTCCCTGACGATGTCGAGTATTACTTCTTCTCCCCTGAGCATTATGAAACGTGCGCTTACCTCGACCGGAAAGATCGAACCATCCTTTTTTCTGTGTAAAGTCTCGTACTTTGCCCCGTCTTCGTAAGCGCTCAGAAGTTGCTCGTCTATAGTTGAAACACTCCCGGGAGCCGTGAAGTCGGGAATTGATAGTTTGAGCGCCTCTTCTCTGGAGTAGCCGTAGGTCTTTATCACGGCCCTGTTGACATCCAGCACTCTCAAATCGCAAGCCCTGACTATGAATATCATATCGTTGGCGTTATGGAAGATAACGCCATACTTCTTAATGTTATCCAGGTACTCCTGACTGAGAGTGATATCTCTTATATAACCCCCGATACCTGTATCGCTGTTAGCAAGCTTCACAGGAAATTTGTAAGTTTCATAGACTTTGTTTGCCGTTCTCTCCTTGGTTACGATAAGACGGTTGTGTTCTACGGCCTTCATGTCGCTTTCACGGCACTTGCTGGCCACTTCGTACTGCATCAACTCGAAATCGGTCTTTCCAATTATTTCATCGATACTCTTTTTAAAATATTTCGAGAGAGCCCTGTTGGCGATAAGATATTTGAACTCTTTATCCTTTAAAAAGACCATATCCGGTGTTGATTCTATGAACACCATGTGTTCGTGCTGAAGACGATGGTATTTACCGAGGTTTTTGAGCCAGCGTTCGATATCCACTTCGTTTCTGCCGATGTTTTTGTAGAATTCCGGAGGGAGATAGTAGAAGTTGTCAAATAGCCCGTCGTCATGAACTACCAGGGGATGTGTCTCTATGGCACCCTTGATGATGCTCCGATTGAAAAGACGCATATCGTACTGGCAGATGGCCACACACCGGTTCGAAGGGAAGAATTCGCTGTTCAGCAGATCTTCATACTCTATAAGCCTGTCGAGAGCTCCTCCGTCCTCGAGGACCCAGCTCATCTCTCCTGAGGCTCTCAACCCGGAATAACCCTGGTCGAGCGCCTTTTGCGTTTCAAGCCTCAAAAATTCGATCATATTTTCCGGATCGAAAAAACCTTCTCTCACACACGATTGACTCTTATCGAGAAAGAGTATCTGTCCTCTGTCGATTATCCTTTTACAATCAACCTTTATCTTTTCCAGATAACTGCATATATCCTCTACCTTGTGGGCATGTGTGATATACAGGCATTTCTCTCCGTTTTTAAGCCCGTTGTTCAAAAAAGGGATGATCGTGTCGTACCACTGGCCCTCCGTCTCGTAAAGGAGACATGCATGATCGTGATGTCTGAGCTCTTCACCAGTATCTGTCATATCCGGATCGAGACTCATCGACGGTAACTCCCTTCATCGCTGTCGGAAAACTTGACAGTCGGCCCGACCGATGATAGAATCTACTGTACGGATGCGTAGCTCAGCGGAAGAGCGCTTCCTTCACACGGAAGAGGCCACAGGTTCGATCCCTGTCGCATCCACCAGCGAGGAAGGGGTCAGGCCGACTCCTTCTTTTCCTTTTCTTTTTTCTTCTCTGGCTTTTTGGACTTTTTTGGCTGTTCCGGCTTTTTGATAAACTTGATATCGTACGTCGTGGGAACCGGCCATGTGAAACCTACCGACACTTCTTTCTTGAGAGTTTTCAGGAGATTCTTCTGGGTTTCCGGGGTGAGTATCCCAGACATATTCTGATAAACCTGCACCGAAGCTCCATTTATCGTCTGATCCTGGAAACCGCGCGTCAGATCTTTGAGCAGCCTCTGATAAACGGCCCGCGGCGATTCTATCCTTCCCGTTCCTTTGCAGACAGGGCAGGAAGAGTAAAGTTTGGAACCGATCGCGGCGGTAGATCTTTTTCTGGTCATCTCGAGAAGACCGAGTCTGGTGAAACCCATGATCATGGTACGGGCCTTGTCTTTCTTGAATTCGCTGCTCAGACTGGCTATGATCTTCTGCCTGTCTTCATCGGTCTTCATATCTATAAAATCGATTACCACGATACCACCGATATTTCTCAGCCGGAGCTGTCTGGCAATTTCCGACGCCGCTTCCAGGTTGGTGTTCAGAGAGGTCTCCGAGACATCGCTTCCAGAGAGGTTCCCGGCCGAGTTTACATCTATGACTGTCATGGCCTCGGTTCTGTCGATATAGATATTTCCGCCGCCGGGGAGAGCAACCGTTCTGGTATAGAGAATCTTGAGCTTCTCGTAGATGTCCTCCGTGGCGAAAGCGTCTCCTTCGACGTATCTGACTACCGGTTTAAATCCGGCCTTGAACTTGCTTATTCCGGCCACAACCTCGTGCCATAGTTCTTCTGAATCGACAACGATTTCTTTTGTACTTTCGGTGAGTCTTTCACGGAGAATGTACTCCACAAAGGAAGGTTCTTCGTAGAGAATTTTAGGTTTTCGCCCGCGCTTGAAGGTTTCATTTATCTTCTTCCAGTTTTCTCTGAGCCCTTCCAGCTCGTCTTTTATGGTCTCCTCACCGAGTCCGTAGGAGGCCGTCCTGAAGATCACACCCTCTTTGCTCTCGAGAAGCGATTTTGCCACCGTTGTTAATCTATGCCTCTCCTGGGGATCGGCGATCTTCTTCGAAATACCTATGTGTTTCGAAAATGGTGTATAGACAAGACTCCTGCCCGGTATGCTGACTTTCAAAGTTATCTGAGGTCCTTTCGAACCTATCGGGTCTTTGCTCACCTGTACGAGTACTTTGTGGTTCTTCTCGAGTTTCTGCTGGCCGGAGGCATCCTTAAACCTCAGAAAGGCGTTTCTTCCGATACCTATATTCACAAAGGCCGCTTCGAGACTGGGAACGACGTTTTCGACTTTTCCAAGGTAGATGTTTCCTGTAACGCTCTCGCTGTCCATGTCCTCGAAAAATATCTCTTCGAGTTGATCGGAATCCACCGAGGCGATCCTGACTTCATCCTCAACCCTGCTGAAGATGATAGTCTGCGTTCTGCTCTTGATTGTTGCCACCGCCCTTTCATTGCTTCTGTACATTACAGATCTTCAGTATATTATAACCGAGCCTGCCTAAAAAAAAGACGGCCACCATTAGGTGGCCATCTTTTTACTCGTTCATCTCTATTATTCCGAGACTTCCGTTTTTTCTGGTATAGAGAACGTTTACTTCATCAGTGTCGATGTTTCTGAAGATGAAGAAAGTGTGCCCCAGCATCTCCATCTGGAGCAGGGCCTCTTCTTCGGTCATAGGCTTGATCGTGAATCTCTTTCTTCTGGTTACTGTAATTGACTGTTCTTCTTCGAACTGGGAGGGAACTAATTCAAGGTTTTCCTTAATGCCATTCTTGTGTTTGAATCTAGTTCTCTCTTTGAACCTCTTCAACCTTCTCTCGAAGGCGTCGGATGCCGCATCGACCACCGTGTAGAAATCGCTTCCCTTCTCCTCTACCCTGACAACTACTCCTGGAAGATGGGCGGTAGCCTCGACATTGTAAAAGGCTCTCACCTTAGACAACCTGAGATCCATAGAGATCACTTTTTCTTCGTTCACAACCTTGGACACTTTTGAGAACCTCTTGTCGATGTAGTCTTTCATGGAATCTGTTATTGTTACGTCCTTTGAGTAGATGTTGTAATCCATGATAACCCTCCTCTCGCAGTGATGTGACTGAAGTTTTGTTACCTTTTGCACTGAAGTATCGTAGGCGGTCGTGATACCTACAATACCTCACCGGTAGAGTTTCTTCGAATCATCGAGTGTTTATCGAAAACGGAGAAGAAGCGACCCACTCCGATTTCGGCTCCATACTCTAACAAATGCGGAATCAACTCTGCCGGATGCACCTGGAACGAACCAAGAATCTCCACGGGCACCCACCTGGCATCTACCAGCACCGGTAGGCCAGGATTGTCCGGATCGCTCCCAAGTGAAACGGTACCACTCATGTAATTACAGAGAAATATCACCTCCAGCAGTTTCTCCTTTCTGAACTCCTGCACCGCAACCACGGATAGAGGTTCTACCGAGATACCGGTCTCTTCGACAAGTTCTCTTCGAACCGCAACAAGAAGATCTTCGTTTTCTTCAACTAATCCGCCGGGGAAACACCAGAAGGGAGGTCTGTCTTGATGAGCATGACGAACAAGAAGAACTGAGTTGTCTTTGAAAACTAAGGCTCTCACGCTTACACGATGTGTACTCTTCACGGTCGCACCTCAATCATCCCTCAAAACTAAGTATATCATTTATGCTCGCGTGATTGATGATAGAATCATAGGTAGGATTGGAGGTAATAGAATGCGCTATTCAAGGGTTAGAACGATCACGACCATGGGCCTCAAAGTGATGGATGTGCTTGTCGAACTCGATATAGATAGCAGGGCTCTGGTCCAGGACATGGATATAGTGGGACTGGGTGACACTGTGGTCAAAGAGAGTAAGAAGAGGGTTAAAAGCGCCGTGAAGAACTCTGGGATCGAACTTCCGAATGGAAGGATAACAGTCAACCTCGCTCCGAGTGATGTTAAAAAGGAGGGTTCTTACCTTGATCTTCCGATCGCGGTAGGATTATTGAAGGCCACCGCACAGATCAAACCCGATCTTTCGGATTTCATCTTCTTCGGAGAACTGGGACTCGACGGAAGTTTAAGAAAGGTCAGAGGTGTGTTGCCCATACTTCTTTCTCTGTCCAGAAAGGCCAACGGCACCAAAGTAGTCCTCCCGGCTCCAAATATGGCCGAGGCTTCAATAGTAGACAAGTTGACCATTTACACCATCGACAACCTCAACGAACTCGTCGGCTTTCTGAACGGCCAGATTCGAAAGGAGCCGGTAAACTACGAAAAGCCGGAGCTTGGAAATCTCGCCACTCCTGATATGTCGGAGATAAAGGGCCAGGAGTTCGCCAAAAGAGCCGCGGAGGTTGCGGCCGCCGGAGGTCACAACCTTCTGTTGAGAGGCTCACCCGGTTGTGGAAAGACGATGCTCGCCAGAAGAATCCCTTCGATCCTCCCGCCGCTGACGATGGACGAAGCTATAGAAACGACGATGATATACAGCGTTTCCGGTCTCCTCGGCGACAGAGGATTGATAAAGGAGCGCCCCTTCAGGTCGCCCCACCACACCGCTTCTACGACTTCCATAGTCGGAGGTGGTAACGATGCGAGGCCCGGTGAGATCAGCCTTTCTCACAACGGTGTTCTCTTCATGGACGAGTTCCCCGAATTCAGACGAGATGTCATAGAAGCTCTCAGGCAACCTCTGGAAGATGGAGTCATAACCGTGGCACGGGCCAAGCTCACGGCAACTTATCCGGCCAGATTCATGATGGTAGCGGCGCAAAACCCCTGTCCCTGTGGCTGGTACGGAGACAAGACCAGGGAATGTACATGCTCCTGGTACGAAATACAGAGATACAACAGAAAGATCTCCGGTCCCATGGAGGACAGGATAGATATATTCGTCGATATGCCCCGCCTGGATTTCGATAAATATATGGAAACCTCTATCGCTGAAAGCTCCGCCAGCGTAAGGGAGAGAGTTATCAGGGCGCGCAACAGGCAACTGGAGAGATACAGAGGAATGAATCTCTTCTCAAACAGCCAGCTTGGACACTCCCTTCTGAAGGAATACGTGAATCTCGACCCGACATCGAGGTCTTTACTGTCGGGCGCGGTGGATAAGATGAAATTGACGGCCCGGTCTATAGACAGAATACTGAAAGTTGCCCTGACCATAGCCGATCTTGAAGAAAACAAGGTACTCGCCCGGCACATCGCCGAGGCGATACAGTACAGGAAGAAAACGTGATAGGTTGTTCGTAAAACACGAGAAAAAGAGTATTCGAGAGGTTCGCTTCGCTCACGAGAAGACGAGAATCCTCTTAAGAACCGTTGTTGGTTGTACGCGGTGCGTTGTGGGCAAGGGCATCGAGTAGGAGAGGGGTCAGGCATGACGGAAAGAGAGCAAGACTGTCATCTCGTAGTTCTCTTATACTGGATTTCATCTCTTCAGTCTCTCCCTCTCTCCTTTTCTCGTGCTCTTTAACTAACAACGAAGAGCCGCTCTTCGCAGCCAGTTTTCTTTCTCTGGTACATATACCAGTCTATTGAAATCTGATAAAAAATGTTGTATTATTACAATATCCCCTCCCCCCGGGGAGTGGTTAATGTAGATCGTCTCCAGACTGGAGGTTGTTATGAAAGAGTATGTTGTAAAAGGCATGACCTGCGCGGCCTGTGTAAGGGCAGTTGAGAAGGCTGCATCGAAGGCGGAGGGGGTGTCCGGTCCGGTAGTCAGCCTCGCGACGGAAAAGCTGACATTCGAACTTTCGGGCGGCTTCGACGAGGAGAAGCTCTTCAATCTTGTGAAGAAGGCCGGTTATGAGCTCGAAGAGGTGCGCAAGGAGAGAATAGTTACACTTGAGATAGACGGCATGACCTGTGCGGCCTGCGTTTCGGCTGTGGAAAAGGCTATCGCGAAGCTAGACGGTGTGAGCGAGGTTTCCGTAAATCTGGCGGCCGAGAAGGCAACCGTCGGGTACGATCCCGATAGGCTGAGGATATCTTCAATAAAGGAGGCAATCGAAAAGGCTGGGTACCGGGCAAGTGCCTTTACAAACGCCGATTCCGAGCAGTCCAGACTTAAAAAAGAAGCCGCTATCAGGAGCTATAAACAGAAATTTCTCGTTTCGATCGTCTTCGCCCTTCCGCTCCTGATTATCGCGATGGGTCATATGATAGGATTGAAACTGCCTTCTTTCATCGATCCTCACATGAATCCCTTGAACTTCGCTCTCGCCCAGCTATTTCTCACTATCCCTATAATAATCGCCGGGAAAGATTTCTACCTCAAGGGAATTCCAAATCTCTTCAGGGGCCATCCCAATATGGATACGCTGGTAGGTCTCGGAACCGGAGCAGCCTTTATCTACGGTGTTTTTGCGACCGTACAGATAGCTTCTGGCAACCACAATTATGCCGGCGATCTCTACTTCGAATCGGCCGGAGTTATAATCGCACTAATTTCTCTGGGAAAGTACTTCGAGAACCTATCGAAAGGAAAGACTTCGGAAGCCATAAGAAAGCTGATGAATCTGGCGCCAAAGAAGGCTCTGGTGAAACGTGAAGAGAGGTTCGTCGAGATTCCTCTCGAAGAAGTCGAAGCAGGAGATGTTTTGCTGGTCAAGGCGGGTATGTCGATTCCCGTGGATGGAATCGTTATCGACGGAACCACTTCGGTAGATCAATCGATGCTGACGGGAGAATCGATACCCGTAGATATCACAGAAGGCTCGAAAGTAACCGGCGGTACGATGAACATAAACGGCGCAATAGAGATAAAGGCCTCTCGCGTGGGAAGTGACACCGTTCTATCGAAGATTATAAAGATGGTCGAAGAGGCACAAGCCTCGAAAGCTCCGATCGCACGCCTTGCAGATACGGTTAGCGGTTACTTCGTTCCCTTCGTTCTGGTGGTTGCCCTGGTCGCTTTTGTAACCTGGATCGCTCTGGGTTACGGCTTCGTCTTTTCCATGTCGATGACGATCGCCGTACTGGTTATCGCCTGCCCCTGTGCCCTTGGACTGGCAACGCCGACGGCGATAATGGTCGCAACGGGCCGTGGTGCGGGAATGGGAATACTCTTCAAGAACGGTGAGGCTCTTGAGACGACCCATAAAGTCGATGCCGTTATTTTCGACAAAACCGGCACGATCACCAGAGGGAAGCCGGAGCTGGTCGATTTCAAGGTATTGAACGGCTTCGCCGAAGAGGAGTCCATCAGATTGGTCGCAAGCATAGCCAGCAGAAGTTCCCATCCGTTGGACAGGGCGATACTCGATAGCTACGACGGCGATTTGCTGCAAGTATCGGATTTTCAGGCCGTCGCCGGAGGAGGAATAAGCGCCACAGTAAACGGCGGGAAGGTGAAGCTGGGGAATCCCGGTTTTATTGGGACCACAGGAAGCGAGGTCGATGAATTCGTTCGCTCCTTATCCGAACTCGGAAAGACGCCAGTCGTCGCGTCTTACGATGGGAAAGTAATGGCCGTTCTGGGAATCGCCGACGTAATAAAGGATTCGTCGGCCAGAGCCATAGAAAGGCTGAAAAGATCTGGTGTGGAGACCTATATGATGACCGGAGACAACGAAAGAACGGCCAGAGCCATAGCGGCACAGGTTGGTGTAGACAACGTAATCGCGGAAGTTATGCCTCAGCACAAAGCTGGGAAGGTCGGGCAATTGAAGGAGAGAGGCTTCACCGTCGCCATGGTGGGGGACGGAATAAACGATTCGCCGGCGCTTGCGGCAGCCGATGTCGGAATCGCTATAGGCTCCGGGACAGATATCGCGATAGAAGCTGCCGATGTAGTTCTCATGAAAGACGATCTCAACGACGTGGTGAACTCAATAAACCTTTCAAAGGCGACGATAAGGAATATCAAGCAGAACCTGTTCTGGGCCTTCTTCTACAACACGATAGGTATTCCCGTAGCAGCCGGGCTCTTCTACGTAGCCTTCGGTCTAAGATTGAATCCCATGATAGCCGGTGCGGCCATGGCCTTCTCCAGCGTCAGTGTCGTGACGAATGCGCTGAGACTGAAGAAAATTAAAATATAAAGGAGGAGACAAGATGAAACTGATAATCGAAGGAATGAGCTGTAACCATTGCAAGATGAGAGTGGAAAAGGCTTTAAGTTCTATTGAGGGCGTGAAAAAAGCTAGAGTCGATCTGGACGATGGATCGGCTGTTGTCGAAAGCTCCGTGGAGCTAGACAGAGAATTTCTGAGAGAAGTGATAGACGAGGCCGGATACGTTCTGAAAGAGATCAAAGATTGATATGGAGAATCACTCGCACCACCATAAACACGATGAGGCTCTTAAAATATTAAAGACAGCGAGGGGCCAGATAGACGGAATAATCAGGATGATCGAGGACGAGAGGTACTGTATAGACATATCCACGCAACTCCTGGCTGTGGTCTCGCTTCTTAAAAAGGCTAATACCTCCGTTGTCAACAGGCACATCGAAACCTGTGTAAGAGAGGCAGTGAAAACCGGCGAGGTAGATGAGAAGATAAAAGAACTAGAAACGCTTATGAAGTACATAGAGAAGAGCCTCTAGGCTGGTCCTGGAGGTTCTTACTCATCTTTCAGAAGTTCGTGCAGCTTTTCGAGAGCCTCTTTGAGATTATTTTCCGGAAGGTCCCAGAGATTCTCCACCATTCTCTTCACGACCTCGTTCCTGTCTTCTATAGCTTTCATATAAATGGAAAGCATATCCCGTCTCTCTCTCTTCAACATCCCCAGATTTTTCAGAGTATCTAGCGAGAGCTTTTTTTCTTCGTCTATAAGGTCGCCTATGGTCAGGACGACATCGTCCAGTTTCCACTGCACATCGTCCAGCAGCATCGCCAGTGTTCTGCGTATCGATTCCAGTCTTTCAACTTTGCCTGTCATATTCAACCTCCAGCAGCAATTCAAGAGATACTGCGAGTCCCTTCAGGTCTATTTTAGTGAGCGAGATTCCCTGTCGGGGTGCCTTACGAGCAGGCTGATCGCCGCGCCTGCGATGCTGAGTATGGCTGATACCAGATAACTGATCCCGTACCCGCCGGTGATGTCTCGCGCAATGCCTCCGAGAAGGGGGCCAAGTATGCCTCCGACACCCCAGGCCGTTATCATCACCCCGTAATTCACTCCCAGGTTCTTCATCCCGTAAAAATCTGCGGTGATCACCGGGAATATGGCCAGCATTCCGCCGAAGGTAAAGCCGACGAGACTCTTGCCTATCAACAGAGCGACCGGGCTGGTAAGAGCAGCGAACGAGAAATAGACGACCGCCTGTATGAGAAACATAGTCAAAAGCGTGATCGTTCTTCCGAGATAATCCGATATGGTACCCCACGTAACCCGTCCGATGAAGTTGAATATGGCGTAAACGACAACCAGCAGGAATCCGTTACTGATCGAAGCCTGTTCGAGCCCGATCTTCGACATCTGGCCGATTATGAGCAGGCCCGCGAAAGTCCCGAAGAAGAACATGGTCCAGAGAAGGTAGAACTGAACCGTCTTGACCATCTCGCGAACTTTGTAGTCCTTTGCCGTTATCTGATGGGCCCTAGCCGGTCTCCTCTTCAGTTCGATTCTCTGGAAACCGGGCGGCGGATTTGAAATGGTGAAAGAGAGCGAAAAAACGACCAGAAAGAAGATTATACCGAGAGTGATTAAAGTTGCCGGAAGCCCCAATAATCCTATAAGGGAACTGGTCAAGGGGGCGATATAAACGGGTGCGAGACCGAAACCGCTTACAACTATGCCCGATATCAAGCCTCTGTGTTCGGGGTGAAACCATTTTACGGCGGCGGGCGTGGGTGAAGCGTAACCGAAACCCATCGCCAGACCGAAGACCACGCCGAAGAATAAAGTGAGCCCCGCAACTGTGAGATTGAGTCCGGAGAGAATGAATCCCAGACCGGCCAGCACTGAAGAAATCAAAAGCACCGGTTTTGGTCCGAGCCTGTCCTGCAATTTTCCTCCCGGAACCATCGTGAGCGCGAAAACCGCGGAAGCTAGCATATAGGGGATCTGCGTCTGTGTTGCGCTCCAACCATAATTGTCTATCAAGGCTGCGGAGATGATGCTCCAGGAGTAAAGCACTCCAAGGGTTAAGTTAACTCCCAACCCACTGTAAACTACGAGCCAGGCCTTTTTTAGATCGGTCACGACAGATTTGTCCTCCTAATGAAAAGTAATGCACACCGGGCAGATCTGTTTCATAAAGTAGCACAGCTTACCCCATTTTTACAATGACCACAACGGTAGTGTTGAACAGTCAGGATCACTTTTTCTTGCTCAACAGGCTTTTGAAAGAGACAGGCACAAAATACTGAATGCAGACGATCTTCCATATTCCCTTTGATTTAATCAGGAGCGTGGAACCCTGAATCTCAACTCTCCTGAAAGCGGCGTTTCTGGCTAACTTAACTCCGCGTTTCCACAACAGAAGACACTCGCTGGATTTTTCGATACTGCTCTGCCAGAGTAAAGGTTCGTAAAGTACTCCGAAAGAGTTGAACTCAGCCCGGATTAGCCTTGAGAAGCCTTCAAAGTCTTCCGCGACGAGCCCTTCGGGACTGACATAGGTGATATCATCGCCGCAAAGTGTCGCGATGGTTTCAAGATCTCTGTTTCTGTAAGCTTCGAAGAAAGCTTCAAGAACTTCCATAGCCGACATATCTTTTCTTTCCATCAATGCACCTCGCTTGATCTCTCCACTCCGATTTTATCATCAAAGAGAGGGACGACCTATGAAGATTTGTCTGAATGTACGCGATCCAGACCGTTGAATATCGTCAAGGATCAGTCTTTTTTGAGACGCAGTATCTTCCATTTCCCGATTTCGCGAAAGCCAAGCCGGTTGTAGATCTTTCCGGCTTCGGGGTTATCATAGAACAGACAAGGAGTCTTTCCCGAAGCCAGCAGATCCGAGCAGAGTCTAGACATAACTTTGGAGGCCAGTCCCTGTTTCCTGTAGTCTTTGTGAGTCGCAACTCCGATGATCATAGCCATATCGGAAGTCTCCGCGGTGCTGGTGGCCGTAGAAACTATTCTGCTGTTCATTTCTACGATATATCTTCTGGACGTTCCACTCTCGAGCGAAGAGAGAAAGGATTCCTCTTCGGTCGCCTGAAACTCTTCTATCGAATTCAGGAGAGCCAGAAGCTCTCTAGCATCGCTCATTGTCGCCCTCCTGATTGGCAGGTCGTTCTTCTCGAGGTTCGGCTCTTTGAGAACTGCAAGATGCATCGTGGCTTCTTCCTTCGTGATCTCTCTCAAATGGGTAGCTATAGCATCTATACAATCTGCCTTCCCGCTCAATGCGATACCCTTCCCAAAATCCTTTATGATCGCCGCCGCTTCAGCATGATCCATTCTTTCGCTGGAATAGACGACAAAAAACCTGTAATATCTTAGAAGAACACCTGTGGGATTCTCAAGTTCGCCATCGATGAAAATTTCCATGTGTTCGGCCTCTGGCACAGTATTCTCGATGTCGCCGATCATAAAAACGTTGAACTCCCTCTCCACAGACAGAAAGGGAATCAACATCTTCCATTCCTTGCCGGAGATCCTTCTCATTCTTATCACACCCAACATCCGTCATTTGTCGCATGAGAATAGGGTATATTATCGCTGCATTATTTTCAAGTTCATGTGACAGCCGGTTGATTTTGACCGGACATATCACCCCCGGCAAAGAAGCTAACCTCAGCACGTTATATAATTTTACTGTACCGATGTCCATTCATCAGGGGAGGTTAGGTTCAATTGCATAAAGTATCTTTAGTTCTTTTTCTTTTTATGGTGGTCGCTGTGGCCGCCACCACGGGGAGTATAGAGCTTTACGGTAATGAGATATTCTTCAGAATCAACGAAGCCGAAGGCCTTCCCATCGTTGTGATAGGTGACGGACCGGGAATAAGCAATCGATATCTCGAAGACATACTTCCAGCAAGAAAAACGGTTTTCTACGATTCGCCCGGAATAGGAAAATCCAGCAACGCCGGCTCCTTAGATTTGAGCGTGGAGTATTACATATCCGAATTGTCGGCGATCGTTCACGAACTGGAACTTGAGAGATTCCATTTGGTGGGACACGGCTTTGGAAGTCTGGTAGCCGTTTATTACGCTCTGGCCAGACCGGCTGGACTGTCGAGCCTGGTGCTTGTGAATCCAATTCTCTCGATTCCTCAGCTAGATCTGCTGCTCGAAGAACATGCTCTCCAGAACGATACCGAACCCGATAAGTTGAAGCTGCTTTTCTTGAATTACAGAGGCGATATAGAGGCAAAACTGAAGACGACCGTGGAGGACGTATGCCGCGACACTTACAATCAGTTCTGGGGTGACGGACCGGTAGTAACCGGTAAGTTGAGGGGGCTGGATATCTCGTCGGGTCTATCCGATCTCAGAATGCCGATACTTATCTGCACAGGCCTGTACAATTTTCCAGGAGTCGATAAAATCATAGATTACCAGAAACTCTCTCCGACGAGCGAGTTCGTCACATTCATAAACAGCGCACACTTTCCCATGCTTGAAGAGAGTGAGGGGTTCAACATGATAGTCGGAGATTTCCTCCGGAGAGTTGAAGCTGAACACGAGAACAGCCCTGCGCCTGATTCATCTGGAAAAGCCGTTGATACTCTTTCGGGAGTTGTCTCGCTCGGTGAGAAAGACAACGGGGTCGATATGGACCTTGAAGTTGGTCGTGATTTCAGCGTCTCACTCCCTTCGAGTCCGGGAACCGGTTACTCCTGGAAGCTAGAGGAGTTCGACGGACGGGTCTTGAGACTTCTCTCCGACCCGTTCTACGAAGAACCGGGAACGACCGGCGGCGGCTACCAGGTCTTTCAGTTCAGGGTGATAGGCCCCGGAGAGGCCGATATTTCTCTGTCTTATTGCTCGTGCTGGAACGATGAACCGATAAGGACCTACAGGGTCGGAATCTCTGTACCGCTTCAGGAAAGGGAGGCTCTATCGATCGATGAGTCCGGTAACGGGAAGAGTTTCTCGGTAGATCTGGCCGTACCTCTGGAGGTTTCACTGAACGTGACAACAGGAACTGGCATGTCATGGAGGATAACCTCCACTACCTCTTCTATCCTCCGTCAGACGAAGGAAAACGAGTATTCGATACCCGAAAACACCCCGGCCGTCGGCGGGACCGTTCAGCAGCGTTACTATTTCGAGGGTATCAACTACGGAACCGCCTACATAGAATTCTCATATGGAAGGCCCTGGGAGGAAGCACCTCCCGAGAGGACCTTCGGGGCGACGATAACAGTGGCCGAACCCGTTCATAACATTTACGTTGCCAGAGACAGCGACCACGATCGTTATATAGCTCTAGAACTTGACCAAATGCTGATTTTAAAATTGAAGAGCGGTTCATCCAGCGACGAAACCTGGTATTTACGCGAGGGACTTCCACGACATTTGCAACTCCTCGTTGATCCCTTCATCGAATACGTTGAAGAAGTCGGATATTCAATTTTCTACTTTAAAACTGTAGAGAGAGGAGAGGTCGTTCTGGAGATGTCTTATGGAAGTCCTGCGTCGCCCGATCAACCAATAGATACTTACAGGATTACGCTGCAAATAGAATAATGAAGAGCCGTCCTTCAAAAGAGCGAGAGAGAAAGAGAGAGAGAAAGAGAGAGAGAAAGAGAGAGAATTCTCGCCTTCTCGTGAGCGAAGCGAGCTCTCGATGCTCTTTCTCTCTTGTTTTTCGCCTTCTCGTGAGCGAAGCGAGCGTCTCGATCTTTCCCATAACTCTCCATGCTCCACTCTCAACGGTTCTCAAGCGAACTCTGGACGCTCTTTCTCGGCTCTTACCAATAACGTACCGCCAACAACCAACAGCGCATTCATATCCTACCCCTATCTAGGTTTTTGGGTTGAATGGTATATAATAATATGCAGGTACCAACTAGTTTGACAATTGAAAGGGAATGGTTACTCTGTAAGCAGTCTTGTAGCAAAAACCGTTATATCTTTTCATTCTTATCTTTTTGTCCACACCAATAAGGAAGGAAAACTCTGGTATATTTACCAGAAAAATCTCGAAACAAAGGGGGCGAAGTACCTTGAGTAAGAGGTTAACGTTAGTCTTACTGTTAGTATCCATGGTTCTGACATCTTTTGCTTTTGCCGTGGAGAAAGGTCCGATTTCAGACATCGTTTACTTCAACGTGAGAATGAAAGAGGAAATCGCGCTGAAGGACACATCAGAAGGGATGACAGACATCTTCATGTATGGGGTCCCGGGTCCGGTTATCTTCGGTCTCGACCAGGCGACTAGAGACAAGCTGGATCTCTACACTGTACCGTCCGGTTCATGGTCGCTTCTGATGAACAACGTACCCAATGAAGCGCCGTACACTCTTGAAGTAGCCGGCAAGGAAGTTTTCAACGCCTTTGCCATCAGAGAGGTCAGATTCGCCATGAACTTCCTGATCAACAGGCAGTTCGTTACCGACGAAATCCTTGGCGGAGCGGGCTTCCCGGCCTTCACCATGGCTACAGAAGGTCAACCCGGAACTTACAAGTACAACCTGCTTGCTACCAAATTCGGGTTCACTGCCGAGGGAAACGAAACTCTGGCAATCGAAGAGATCAACAAGGCCATGCAGGCTGCCGCGGAGCTTCCAGCCAACGCTGGAAAGCTTGTGAAACGGGCCGATGGTTTCTGGTACTTCAACAACGAACCGGTCACCATAAAGTTCATAATCAGAGTCGATGATCCCAACGGTCGTCTGAGACTCGGAGAATACGTTTCCAACCAGCTTGAAAAGGCCGGTTTGAAGGTCGAGAGACTTCTCTGGGACAGAAGCAAGGCTGGAACAACGGTCTACGGCGGAAGCGATCCCAAGGATCTGGTCTGGCAGATGTACACCGAAGGCTGGGGCGCAGGTGCGACGAGAGCCTTCTGGGAACACATAGTGGCCCAGATGTACGCTCCATGGTACGGCTACATGCCTGGTAACCAGACCGAAGGTTACTGGAACTACGTTCAGGACGAGATCGACGAGGCTACCATGAATGCTTACACCGGAAACTTCCTAACCGAAGACGAATACTGGGAACTGGCTCTCAGAGGTCTAGAGCTGGGACTCGAAGAGGCAGTTAGAATATACGTTGTCAACCAGCAGGACTTCTTCACCGCAAACGCAGCCAGGCTGGTAGATAGATTTGCCTACGGCCTCGGTGACGGTTTGAACGGCTGGTCGATAAAGACGGCCGAAACGCAAGACGGTGTTCTCTTTGTAACACTCTTCTCGGCGATGGGTTCGCTGTTCATGGACGCCTGGGATCCGATAGGAACCGACGGGTTCAGCAGCACCTATTCCAGTGCTATCGCCGAGAACCTCTACGACCCGGCGATGTTCGAAAGTCCGGCTTCGGCCATACAGACTCCTCTGAGAGCTATTCCGATCGAGGTCGATACGAAGGTCAGAAGAGACGAAGAGGGCAACGTGGTCGGCGACTTCGATGTTCCGGCCAACGCGATCAACTACGATCCTGTTAGCGAAACATGGGTAGAGGTTGGTGAAGGTCACAAAGCAATGTCGATGGCGACATATGAATTCACTTTCGGTAACCTCCACCACGGGCAACCAACGACAATCGCAGATTTCCTGTACGCCCAGGGCTTCCTCAACGAGTGGTCAACCCAGGAAGGCGAGGATGATCCTCTGTACGAACAGGGTTATTCATCAAAGATGAAAGATGCGCAGGATACATTGATCGGCTGGGTAATCCATCCCGACGACACCATAACCGTGTATTTCAACTACAACTTCCCGGCAAGTAAAGAGAGAGTCGCGGGCTGGGGAGCACCCGGAATCAGTGTATCGGCCTCCGGTCAGTCTGTTGGTTGCGCCTGGGAAATCATAGAAGCGCTCTCTCTTATGATAACAGAGGGAAGCCAGTCCGGCACCACCTACGCCATCACCAGGGATCCGGCGGTCACAGAAGTCGATGTTCTTTCTCCTAGCTGTGTGAAGGATATCGCGGCCAAGTTGAAGGAAATGATCGATAGAAAGTACATCCCCAACTACGTCAAGGGGTTCGTGACCGAGGAAGAAGTGCTCGCCAGATACAACGCTGCATTGAACTTCATCGACAGGTACGGTCATGCCTACATAAGCAACGGCCAGTACTATTTGGCCAAATTCGACACGACCGCCAACTTCGCCGAACTGAGAGCCTTCAGAGACCCCACCTATCCGTACGAGAAGGGTTACTGGAAGGAATACCTCAGAGCGACGAGACTGAGAATCGACCACCTCGACGTTCCGGCCCTCTCTACTTTCGGAATGGATATTAACGTGGTTGTAGATGTTTCCGAAGTTCTGTACCCGGATGACACCGCTGTTCCGGCCACAAAGGGATCGGTCGTAGTTACGCTGATAACCGACACAGGAGAGTTCAGCTTCGACGCGACATTTGTCGGTGACGGTCTCTTCGAGGCGGTCATTCCGGCAAGCGCACTCGAGGGTCTGGCAGCGGGTTCCTATAACATAATGGCCATAGCTTCTCTCGAGGGAGCCGTTCCAGCCTCCGCTTCCGCACAAGTCGTTATTTACTGATAAATACCATCCATGATAGTACCCCGAAAGGGGTACTATCATTCTTCTGAGGTGCAATATGTACTGGAAATACGCTTTGAAGAGAGTTCTGTACGGTCTGCTAATGTATGCGATCCTGGTCTTTGTCTTCTCTGCTCTCTTCAACACTGTTATGGAACAGACCCTTAGAGCCCAGATAGAGGAGCAGGTACGAAGCGAAACGATGCGTATGACAAATACGAGCGCACAGCAAATGCAAGACTATGTAGTGGTTAGAAAGGCCGAGCTTTACTCGCTTTACAGGCTCGATAGACCGGTGAGCGAGAGAGTTGTATGGCGCACCTGGGATACTCTGACTTTCAATTTTGGCAACTCGACCCTGATAAGATCTGCAGATGGAAGCAGAAGTGTCTGGAGAATAGTTTCTGAAGCGATTCCCAACACTTTGCTGCTCTTTACGGTTGCGATATTCGTCGATATCATAATCGGTGTCTGGCTGGGTCTAAAAAAGGCGCAAAAGGCCGGCGGCGTTCTCGACAAGAGCACATCGGTCGGTACAATGATCGTTTTCGGCATGCCCTCGTGGTGGCTGGGAATGCTGATGATAATGTTCTTCGCATACACGATAAGAATATTTCCTTCCGGAGGGTTGCACTCGACACCTCCACCGGAAGGGATCGCATACTTCTTCGACCTCATTTACCACCTTGCGCTTCCCGTCCTCACACTGGTCGTTCTAGGCTTCTGGGGAAGGGCCTTCCTCACCAGAAACATTGTCCTGGGAGTCCTCCAGGAAGACTACATAATGGCGGCCAGGGCCAGAGGGATACCAGAGCGCAAGATTCTCTACGGTCACACGATGAGAACAGCCGCCCCTCCCATAGTGACGATGTCGCTTCTGGCGCTTCTGGCATCGGTTTCCGGAAACATAGTCTTCGAGGGAATCTTCTCCTGGCCGGGAATGGGTAACCTGTACTGGGTCTCCCTTCAGCAGAACGACGTCCCGGTACTCATGGGCAATCTCGCCGTTACTACCGGACTGTACATAGGCGGGCTGGTTATTCTGGATCTCATATACGGGCTGCTCGATCCCAGGATCAAGGTTGGTGGTAAGGCATGAGGTGGATCGATATAAAGAATTCTATAAAAGATTTCTGGAATGAATTCAGAAAGGTGAAGTCCGGAATTGTCGGCATCGTCTTTCTCGGTATATTCCTGTTCATTCTGTTTTTTGAGCGTTTCATAGTACCGTTTCCGCAGGTGAACAACAAGTGGAGGGACATCACCTTCTGGCAGGATCTGCCTTCCAGTGCCGCCCCCGAGTGGACGAACCTCTTCACCTCCAAAAAACGCGCGGTATCGGAATCCATAGGAGAATATACCCTAACTGAAAAGGCTGCCGGTACTGTGAAAATACTCGAGTATGTTTTCGAGTACGACTATAAGGCCGGAGTCGCGCCTTCGGATCTCATTTTCCACGCGGAGGGAACCGGAAAGCCGACCGTCATCCTGGCTATAGAGAGGCCCGATGGTTTAACTCTGGATCTATTCAGAAAACAAATGGAAATGAACAGCTCTCAGGAGATAAGAGTTGCGATAGACAAGTCCAGTCAAAGTGCCGCCTATAACTTTGGGAGAAAGTACGACTCTGTTGATGGGATCCCTCTTCAGACGGTAAAGACGACGGATGTTATCTTCTCCAAAGCTCAGATAGGTTTGTTTAGAGCTCCATCGGCTTTGAACGGTGTTTACAAAGTGAAAGCCACCCTGATGCTCCAGAAAGCCGACGAAAGAGTAGATAAAGTTTATTTGAACGTTGCCGGAAGGGTCTTCGGCATACTGGGTACAGACAACTCGAAGAGAGATATCTGGAGCGGAGTGCTGGCCGGAGTGAAATGGGCCCTGCTGATCGGGCTGCTAACGGCAGTCATATCGGTTTCGATCGGTGTGATCTACGGGGTCATGAGCGCATACCTTGGAGGCTGGAAAGACTCCTTAATGCAGAGGATCTTCGAGATATTCATAAGCGTTCCGCTCCTTCCGGTTCTAATAGTCATGAGCGCGGTCTTCAAGCCAAGCATATGGGTGATCATACTCATAATGAGCATCTTCTACTGGGTGGGGCCGGTCAAGACTGTAAGGAGCATGGGGCTGCAGATAAAGGAAGAGACATACATAGAGGCATCCAGGGCGCTGGGTGCTTCGAACGCTAGAATCATCTTCAAACACATGGTCCCGCTCCTCA